>SAMEA3663015__coassemble_429_pt1 | contig 16884 bp, 14 predicted proteins | sample SAMEA3663015__metabat2_high_PE_009 | metagenome-assembled genome bin SAMEA3663015 (sample SAMEA3663015) | pig gut metagenome | biome: pig gut; feature: pig-associated habitat; material: faeces | place: France | collected 2012
TCGTAGCCTGTCGCGATGCGCAGACCCATCTCCTCTGCGGCCTTGTGAGCTGCAGGGAAGAACCAGTAGTGGTCGTTGAAAGTGGTGGTGCCGGTTCGTATCATTTCTATGCAGGCGACCTTGGTTGCCCAATAGACATAGTCGTAGTCGAGATTTTCCTCGGCCTTCCATATATGGCTGATCCATTCGGGGAAAAGCATATCCTCACCGATGCCGCGCATCAGCGTCATTGCAGCGTGGGTATGCATATTGATGAATCCCGGTCTTGCTACCTTGCCGCTGCAGTCCATTATTTCGACATCACCCGCGAGTTCCCATCCGGCCACCGAGCCGGCATCTTCAATCCTGCTTATGATTCCGTGCTCGATGAGTATGTCGCATTCCCTGCAGTCGAGACTTATGTTCCTGAGTACAATGGCTCCCATCAGAATCGCTCAGATTCGTCACCCTGCAGCTCGGTTTCCTGCTCGCGGACCGGAATCTCCCCGCCGAAGCAGTTTACCCTGATGTAATCGATTATTTCAGCAAGACCCTCGCTGAACTTCTCAAAATCCTCCTTGTACAGGAAAATCTTGTGCTTGTCATAGCTGAAACTGCCGTCAGGATTGTTCCTTCTTTTGCTTTCCGTAATGGTCAGGTAGTAGTCGGAGTTGCCCCTGGTGGACTTTACATCAAAGAAATATGTGCGCTTGCCGGCTCGTACCGGCTTGGAATAAACATCATCAGATGTACGGTCCTGATAACCCACTGAATCAAAATCCTCTTTGTACATAATGTATAACTTTAGTCTTACAATATGCAAAAATAGAATTTTTATTCGGATAGATTGCGTATATTTGTACAAATTTATTGAAAGTATGCTAAACAGACGAATTCTCCGTGTCAAGGCCTTCAAGGCGCTATATGCGTATGCGGAAAATCCCGGAATGTCTCTCGCGGACACGGAAGCGTATCTGTGTGCTTCCTGCGAGGCTACCCGAGAGTTGTATCTATTCCTTCTGTCCTCTATCGTGCCCCTAACCGGTGAAGCTGAGCAGCGCATAAGGGCGGCTCAGGAAAAGTTTAACCCGACTGAAGAGGAGAGGAACCCGAATCTCAAGTTTGTAAACAACTCCCTTACCAAATATTTTGCACAAGATCCCGATTTTGTCAAGATCATTGGCAAAAAGAAGTATGCCTGGGACCAGTACGACGTGTTTCTGTACAATCTCTACGAAACCGTTTCCTCAAGCCCATATTTCAGGAAATATATGGAGTCCGGGGAGTCTTCGCTCAAGGAAGATGCGGCCCTGTGGGTAAAGATTTTCGAGAATTGTTACGAAGACAACAATGACCTCGCCGCCATCCTCGAAGACCTGAGCATGTTCTGGAGCGACGACCTTGGCTATGCGCTGCTCTGCTGCGTCCGCACTTTGCAGGAAATTGGAAACGGAGGCCAGTGGAAACTCCCGCCTCTTTATCAGAGTGAAATGCCCGGCAGCGGAAAGCCCGAAAGCGACAAGGCATTCGTCACCAACCTTCTCCGCAAGGCATACGCAAGGTTCTCCGAGTATATGCAGATGATAGACGAGCGCACTCCGAAGTGGGACCTTGACCGCATCTGCGTCACTGACCTGTGTCTGATTGCCTGCGGACTTGCCGAGTCCGAAGCCTTCCCAGAGGTCTCCCCGCGCATCATCATCAATGAATACGTGGAAATATCCAAGTATTACAGCACGCCTGTGAGCCGTCAGTTCGTGAACGGCCTCCTTGACAGAATAATCAACAAAAAAGACTGATAATTATGATTTTATTTACTATGCTTCAGGCTCCCGCACAGCAGGGAGGCAGCCAGCTCAGTTTCTGGATTATGATAATCCTCGTTTTCGCCGTTATGTGGTTCTTTATGATCCGCCCGCAGCGCAAACAGCAGAAGGAAATCGAAAAATTCCGCAATGAACTCAAAAAAGGCGACAAGGTCGTAACTGCCGGAGGTATATACGGTACCATACTCGAGGTACAGGAACGCACCGTTCTCCTCAAGGTTGACAAGGATGTCAAGCTCCGTGTTGACAAGACTTCCCTGCTCAAGGATTACTCCGAGGCTGCTGCAGCTGCCGCAACCGACAGCAAGGGCTCATCAAAGAACGAGAGCAAGGAAGCCAAAGTTGAAACCATAGAGGCTCCCGCCGAGAAGACCGACAAGGAGTAACAGCTTCCTTGGCACTGCAAAGTGAAAAACGTTGCACTGGCAAAACTTCTGCTCTGCTTCCTGATATCGGCAAGCATTTGGCTGGTACGGAATCTGACTCTGGATTATCCTGAGACCGAGACCGTACCTGTGCTTGTGCATAGCCATATAGAAGGCAGGTCGGAATATGCCTCCTCCGAGGTGGCTGTGACTGCCCGTTGCAACACTTCGGGATTTACGCACATAGGGCTCTCGATGCGCCGCCGTGCCGTAAAGCTGGATGTCGATCCGTCAGACTTTGAAAAGGCGGAAGGAGATGCCTATGTGATTCCGAGTTCAAGACTCTACAAATATGCATCCAGGATATTCGGCGAGTCGGTAAGCATAGAATCCTTTGCTTCAGAAGGAGTTACAGTCCGTTTTGACGCCGTGGACTACCGCAAGGTGCCTGTTGTGGCGCTCTCTTCCATCACTTGCAGGCCTCAGTATATGGCGGTTGACAGAATCAAATTGTCTCCGGACTCTGTGGTCATTTATGCGGACCCATCCCGCCTTGCCAGCATTGATGCTGTCTTTACCAGGCAGCTCACACTTCACGACCTGGGGCAGAACGGAGCGCACGGCAAGGTTCGGCTCGACATCCCGTCGGGCGTAGGCATTTCCACAAAGGAAGTCTCCTATGACCTTGATGTCAAGCGCTTTGTCGAGATTCCGGGCAATATGCTCGTCTCCGTCCGCAATGCTCCCTCCGATGCCGGGCTCACCGTCCTGCCGCCTTCGCTAGACGTCCGTTTCTATTGCGAATTCCCCGTTCCGGTCAATCCGCTCGACCAGGTCGAGCTGTTTATCGACTATGACGAATTTCTCGAATCCGATTCGGGCCACTGCATAGTCCGACACAGCGCTCTGCCGGCAGGCGTGATCGAGATGAAACTCGAACCTCAGGTTTGCGAATGCTTTACGACAAGATGAGAAGGCAGAGGGTAACACTGGTCACTGGAGCAATTGCGAGCGGGAAGAGCGAGGTTTGCAGATACCTCGCTTCTCTCGGCTATCCTGTGTATGATTCCGATTCCAGAGCGAAGGCTCTGTATGATACGGTTCCTGGGCTCAAGTCATTGATAGAAAGTGAATTGGGTATCCCGTTCAATGAACTTTCCCTGATATTCAGAGACGAAAGTCTCAGGCTCAGGCTGGAGTCCATAGTATATCCTCTCCTTCATAAGGACTTTGAATGCTGGTGCGACAGCTGCGCGGAAACCGATGCTTCAAAGCGTCTTTTCTTCGAATCGGCAATTGCCTTGGACAAATTCCAGTTTGATGATTGTTACGATGACGTGCTTCTGGTCCGTGCCGACGCAGGGCTGCGTCTTGGACGCAATCCAAAGGTAGCCCAGCGAGACAGTCTGCAGAGTTTTGACCTGTCCAAGGTCAATTATATAATAGAAAACAACACAACAATTACCAATCTCCACGCTCTCGTGGACAAATATTTAAGAGAAACGAAATGAAAACAGATCTTGCAAAAATCCTTTCAGTGTCCGGTTCACGCGGACTTTACAGATATCTTGCACAGGCACGCAACGGTGTCATCGCCGAGGCTCTGTCAGACGGCAAGCGCACCGTATTCGGCGGTTCTTCCCGCATTTCCACGCTTGCTGACATAGCCATTTACACTTCAGAGGGTGAACTCAAGCTCTCAGAGGTATTCCTTGCCCTGAAGTCAGTTCTCGGTGACAGCGATGCCCCAAGCTCAAAATCACCTTCTTCTGAACTTGAGGCGCTTTTCGCAAAGGCTATTCCGAACTACGATTCTGACCGCTTCTATGTGTCTCATATGAAGAAGGTTGTGGATTGGTACAACGAACTTGTCCACTACGCTAGTCTCGACTTTGTAACGGACGAGGAGCGTGAAGCCGAGCTCAATGCAGCAGCTGAAGAAGAGGCTTAAGCGATGACTAGCATCAGGGTCATTACACTCGGTTGTTCCAAGAATACGGTTGACACCGAGCACCTTCTCGGGATGTTGCCGCAGGATCGCTTCGAGATAGTGAACGACGGTCCGTCCGACATATTGCTGCTCAACACCTGCGGATTTATTGGAGATGCAAAGGAAGAGTCTGTCAATGCAATACTCCAAGCAGTTGCTGCCAAGGCGGACGGACAATTCGGAAAGGTAGCCGTCTTTGGCTGCCTCAGTCAGCGCTATGCAGGCGAGCTTCCGACAGAAATCCCTGAAGTGGATGCCTGGTTCGGAGCAAGGGATCTGGATCCTCTGGTCCGTTGGCTGGGTGTGGAACCAGTCCATTCCCACGAGCGATTCGTAAGCACTCCCGGCAAGCCATACGCTTATCTCAAGATTTCGGAAGGATGCGACCGAAGCTGCTCTTATTGCGCCATTCCGGCCATCAGGGGCGCTCACAGGAGTGTCAGCATTGAGGACCTTGTCAGGGAAGCGCGTTTTCTTGCAGAATCCGGAGTCAAGGAACTCATACTTATTGCTCAGGATACAACCTATTATGGCATAGACCTTTACCGTCGCCGTGCCCTTGGTGAACTGCTCTCGGCACTGTCAAGAATCGAAGGAATCGAGTGGATTCGCATACATTATTCCTATCCTGATTCCTTCCCTGAAGACGTGCTTGACGCTATGGCGACAAATCCGAAGATCTGTCCTTACCTTGACATACCGCTTCAGCATATCTCAGACCGCGTGCTCTCGATGATGCATAGGCATACTACCGGTGACAACGTGCGCTCTCTGATAAGAAGATTCCGTGAAAAGGTACCTGACATAGTGCTCAGGACCACACTTATTGTCGGTCACCCGGGAGAGGACGAAGAGCAGTTTGACGAACTGCTGGATTTTGTCCGCCAATCCCGTTTCGAAAGGCTGGGCGCTTTTGAGTATTCTGAGGAAGAAGGAACCTATGCAGCCCTCAATTACGAAGATTCCGTTCCGCCAGAAGTCAAGCAGCGCAGATATGACGCGCTTATGAGCCTGCAGAGCGATATCTCCCGCTCATTCAACGAGTCACGGGTAGGAAGGACCGAAAGGGTGTTGGTGGATGATTGCGTCGATGGAATGCTCGTATGCCGCAGCCGTTACGAGAGTCCTGACGTTGACGGCGAGATACTCGTAAAGGCCCCTGAAAACGCTGCGGGACTGATTTCGCAGTTTGTCGATGTCCGGATTGTTGCCGCCGGCGAATACGATCTCGTGGCAGAATTGCTCTAGCCAATTCAAATTATTGCTATATTTGTTCCCGAAAGGCGGAACGTTCTGTCGCGGCGCTTGGCGCTGAGGAAAGTCCGGACAGGAAAGGGGATCTCGCTGTGGAAAGCACAGGCGGGGGTAACCTCGGGCGGGGCGTAACAGAAAATAACCGCCGGCATTGCCGGCAAGGGTGAAAACGCGAGGCAAGGGCTCACGACGTCTGTCAGCGATGGCAGGCGGGTACGCTGCCGAGACCTGCAAGATCAAGTATACTGGCAAATGAGGGCTGCCCGCCCGATGCCAGGGGGTAGATTGCGCAGATAAATGACAGAATAGGGAATCTCATTCCTGAAACAGAAACCGGCTTACGGTTCCGCCTTTTTTATTTATTATGATGCTTATGAAACGGGTATTTGTATTGTTTCTTGCGCTTGCGGCATTCTTCAGCAGTTGCTCGGGCGCTACAATCAAGGACTACAGCATAAAGCTTGTGGCCCAGTATCCTCACGATGACAAGGCCTATACGCAGGGCCTGTTCTTTTATGACGGATGCCTGTACGAGAGCACGGGACAGTATGCCCACTCGACTCTCAGACGCGTTGACCTGGAAAGCGGAAAGGTCGAAAAAAAGGTAAATTTTGCAAGAAAATATTTCGGAGAGGGGAGCGTTGCCCTTAACGGCAATATATATGTCCTGACCTGGACCAATAAAATGCTCTTTGTGTACGATGCTGACTCCCTTTCCTTTGTAAAGGGCTATTCATATCCGCGCGAGGGCTGGGGCCTTACGACAGACGGCAAACAGCTCATTGCCTCAGACGGAACTTCTACTCTTTATTTCTTTGACGAGAATATCAGTCTCCAAAAGACACTCAAGGTTACCGCAGACGGACGTCCAGTGCACTATCTCAATGAACTTGAGTACATTGACGGCAAAATCTGGGCAAATGTCTATATGACGGATATGATAGTAATTATCGATCCGGCAGACGGAAAGGTAGTCGGACGCATTGATTGCAGGGGCCTGCTGCCAGCCAGCCTCCGTACTGATGAGACCGATGTCCTGAACGGCATAGCCTATGAACCGGAAAGCGGCCGCATCTTCCTTACCGGAAAGAATTGGCCGCGTCTCTATGAGGTCGAGATTATAAAATCTTCTAAATAGCTCCTATCCGAGAGGAGAAACCTTGGACATATTGTCCAGCAGGTCCTGATTGGTCTTGTATTCGTCCATCAGCCTCTGCATAAAGGTCATAGCCTCGATAGGGTTCATATCGGCAAGAAGCTTTCGGAGTATCCATATCCTCTGACCCTGTCCCTTAGGATAGAGAAGGTCATCTCGTCTCGTGCCCGAGAGTACGATGTTGACGGCAGGGAAAATCCTTCGGTTCGATAGCGAACGGTCAAGCTGGAGTTCCATATTGCCGGTACCCTTAAATTCCTCGAAGATGACGTCATCCATCTTGGAGCCCGTTTCAGTAAGTGCCGTTGCAAGTATGGTCAGCGAACCTCCGCCCTCAATGTTTCGTGCGGCACCGAAAAAGCGCTTCGGTTTCTGGAGTGCGTTTGCATCCACACCGCCGGTAAGTACCTTGCCTGAAGCCGGCTGAACGGTATTGTAAGCGCGTGCAAGTCTGGTAATGGAGTCAAGAAGTATGACAACGTCGTGACCGCATTCCACAAGTCTGCGGGCCTTGTCCAGCACCATATTGGCCACCTTTACGTGATGCTCCGCCGGTTCGTCGAAGGTCGAAGCTACAACCTCTGCCTTAACGCTCCTCTCCATGTCGGTTACTTCCTCAGGACGCTCGTCAATAAGAAGCACAATTTCGTAAACTTCCGGGTGATTGTCTGCGATGGCATTGGCTATGCTCTTGAGCAGCATTGTCTTACCTGTCTTTGGCTGGGCGACGATAAGACCTCTCTGACCCTTGCCTATCGGCGCAAACAGGTCAACGATACGGCAACTAAGGTCATTTTCATGGCCGTGTCCGAGCAGTTGGAACTTCTCGTCCGGGAAAAGAGGTGTAAGGAAGTCGAAAGGAATCCTGTCCCTAATATATTCCGGAGTCCTTCCGTTGACATATTTGATCTTGACGAGAGGGAAATACTTGTCACCTTCCCTCGGAGGCCTGATTTCGCCTGTAACTGTATCACCGCTTTTCAGAGCGTTGCTCTTGATCTGCTGAGCGGAAACGTAGATGTCATCAGGACTGTTGAGATAGTTGTAATCTGAACTGCGCAGGAATCCGTATCCGTCAGGCATAACTTCAAGCACGCCTGTGGCTTCCACGGTTCCTTCATAAATAGGAGCTTTCTGCTTGAACTGCTGCTTTCCCTGATTCTGCTGGCGTCCGTTCTGCTGATGATTCTGTCCTGCATCCGCCTGCGTTGCATTATCAGCCTTTCTGGTATCTTCCTCGGAACCCGTCTGGACATCCTGCTGGGCATTGCCCTGCCCCTGCTGTCCGTTGCCCTGAGCATTGCCCTGCATCTGCTGTCCCTGCGCCGGCTGCGCATTGTTCTGAGCTGCCGCCTTTGCCTGCTGCTTGTTAATTGCTGCCGCCAGAATCGCAGCAGCCTTTTCACTCATCTCGGGCTTTATTGCCGGCCTGCCCTCGGCATCTGTCGCCACAACAGGCTGAGCAGCAGCCTTTACGCGTGTCCTCTTGCCCTTGGCGGTATTTTTCTCTCGATCCTTGTCGACAGAAGCGGCATCAGCGCCCGCAGCCGACTTTTCGGACTTCTGCTTCTTCGGTGTTCCAGCAGGCTTTCCTGCCCCTGAAACTTTGGCGCCCTGCGTTGCAACTGGAGCATCAGAAACATTGCCGTCCGCTGCCACTGAGGCGTCAGAAGGCGTTTCCGCCGATTTTGCCGTCCGCTTTGCCCGTTCAGTCTTGCCCTTCCGGGTCGGATTCTTCTTTTCTCCTCCTGCGTCCCGGCTTTCGGCTGTGTCCTCGGAACTTGCTGCTGTCGAACTGCTTGCCTCTGCAGCAGCAGAATCCGGAGCCGCAGTCGGCTGGATTGCAGTTTCAGGGTCTGCCTTGCGTGGCCGACCACGTTTTTTCTTCTCGGTATTTGGTTTGAGAGACTCTTCTTTTGCCTGAGCATCCAGGATTTCGTAAACGAGTTGCTCGTCTTCGACTTTCTTGGCTTTGATCTGGAGATCTGTTGCAATGGACTCAAGCTGTTCACGGCTCATTGCAGACAGTTCCTCGTACTTGTATGACATAGATAAACTGTGTATGTGTTAGTAATGTTTCGTCGGATCCTGACGAACAGGGTGAAACCCTTGTCTGTAGAAAACTATGCAAATATAGGAAAATATTTTAATTATCCCAATAGCTGCTGCTCTTCTTGAACCTGAGTATGTCTGCGAGGGCCGCCGCATTTGCGGCAATGCGGAAACTGTATGACTTCCAGGTGCCGACAGGGATCCATGAAACCGCCATATTGAAGCAGTGGAGGTCGTATGTCACGCTCAGTTCCGTTGAAGTTATCTTCTTGGCCACAAAATCGTAACCCGAACGCATCGTGACGTTCATCTTCGGGGTGAGCTTGATGTTGCCGTTGGCAGAAACAGTCGCAGTCGGATTCATCTTGTGGTCAAGCTTGTTCGTTTCGGTGTTGTACTTGTAGGTGATGCTGCTGCTGTACTGCGCGCTCAAGCTGATTGACCAAGGGACATTAGGATTGGTATAATAAACCCAGCCCCCGGGGATGAATTCTCCCGTAACGGGGTGATAGAAAATGCGTTGGTAGTAGTCTGCCGCTCCCTCGGTGCGCCCGTCGTTGCCGTCGATCGTGCCCTTGCCGGAGATGGAGTAGGACGCGGAAACGGAAAAGTTGGTTATTCGGACGAGTCCCTGGTGGCGCAGGAGTGCCATTGCGCTGATGCGATTGTTGTTGGGACCTATGGCATACGGGTCCATCGACATACTTCCGCTGATGTTGATTTTGTTAAAGAGGTTGGTGCTTATCGATGCGCTTATCGGCCTCAGCTTGAGAGAGTCAGCCAGCATGTCGAGGCTGGAGCTGAAGTTCAGCTGGTCAATGAGCTTGACCTTTTTTGTTCCCTTTCCCGTGGTGTCGGCATAGTCTTTTACCTTGGCTTCAAGATTGTTGCCTATGCTGAAAGAAGCGGTAGCTGACTGTCCCTTGCCAGGAGGGGAATACAGCTGGTTGCTGTAGATGTTGTAATCGTATGTCTGGACTGTTCCGTTCTTGTCCGTGTAAGTAAGTGTGCGATAACCGTTTGCGTAAGTACCCTTGTCCGGGCTGAGGCTGATTGACACAGATGGCGAAATTACGTGTCGTATTGCCTGCAGCTTGCTGGTCGGGTTAAAATTGAAGGTTCCGTATATGCGCGTGCTTGCCGACACGGAAGCCGAGTAGTTCTGTGTGATTCCGAAGTGGTTGAACATCGCCCCTTTCCTGGCTTCAACCTTGTCGGTTTCCGGGTTGTATTCGTAATCCGTCGATCGGAAGAACCAGTTTTGCGAATAGCTGACGCTCGGGTTGACGCTTATGTACTTCATCAGCTGGAAGTTAGGCAGGCCTATGCTGAAGTTGTGGGCCATACCGTTCGTGAACCTGTCAAAGAAACTCGGGTCCTTGAGGTTGAACTCACTTGCCTTGAAGTTGATCTTGTTCTGGAGCGTGGTGTTGTAACCGAACGAAATCTTTTCGTAGAATCTCTCCTTTCCTACCCTGTTCTTGCGTTTGAACGGGTACAGGGTGCTGACGGAGAAAGTTACGTTAGGCAGCTGGAAGGTATATGAAGAGTCTCTGGAGTTCTGGCTGTGGAGTATGCTCAGATTGAGGTTCATCTTGCCGTTCCAGTTGCGTCCGTATGATATTGAAGAACTTACCTGACTCTGTATGGCTTCGTTGATGGAGTGTGAGTTGTACTTGGAGTTGGAAGGGCTGGAAAAGTTTACTGATGCGCTGAAACTGGTTCCAGGCCTGGCTTTGGAGTCCTGGCTGTGGCTCCACTTGACACCGAAGTTGGAAGAAGTGAAAAATTCGGGCGTGCCCTTTTCGCCCGTCTGATCGTGCGAGTAGTTGATGGAGAAGTTTCCGCTCGCCTTGTAATTGATTTTGTATCTGGAGTTTACATCGACGCTCCAAGAACCGAGCGAGTAAACGTCTCCGGTTACGGAAAGGTCGAGATAGTCGCCGAATACGAAATACATACCGGCGTCCCTGAGGTAGAATCCGCGCGACTGCTCTTCTCCGAACGTTGGCATCAGCAGACCGGTGGCCCTTTCCGGACGTTTAGGAATAAAACCGAAAGGAAGTCCGACAAAAGGCAGGTGCACGTCTTCCAATACGAGGTGCGCAGGGCCGAATACGGTCTTTTGGGATGGCTTGGTCATTACCTTTGCAAGCTCGAGTTCAAGCCAGTAGTGAGGATGCTCCGCATCGCAGACCGTGTACCTTCCCTTGGTCATGCTGATCGAGTTGTCCGGCATCATCTTCACGTTCTTTCCGTGGAGCAGACCGTCATCCTGCTGGGTGTCGAGATTGGTAATGAAGGACTTGCGCGTATTGAAATTGTACTTGACTTCGTGCATCTTGTAGCTCTTGCCACCCTGTTCCATCACGGGTTCACCGTTCCAAGTACCTGACAGTGTGTCATATACGCCTCTTGCATAGACTATGGAACTGTTCATGTCATATTCCATATATTCTGCAGTCAGCTTCATGTTCTGATATGTGACGGTCACGTCGCCGTAGTAGTATATGAGGCGGTGCCCGTTGCTGAATGCTTCGATTATGGAGTCCCTTGCATTGGAAAAAGCGGGTTGTTCAAGAGAACTCTTGCCAAGAAGCGCAATCGAATCCTGCCTGTGCAGAGAGTCGGCCACGTGCAGCGAATCTCTTCTTGCAAGTTCCAGAGAATCAGGAATATGGACCTTCTTTTCAGGCCTTGCTCCATACTGCTGCCCACCACGTCTCCTCTGTGCGGAAATATCCGTGCAAAGAAGCAGCGCGACAAGCATTGTAAAAGCAAATATGATGTTCCTGGTCTTCAATTCCCAACTTTTCATTATATTTGTAACCTGCAAAAGTACTACAAATAATTGAAACGCACAATCTGCATACTGATATCATTTGCAATCGGCATCTGTGCCGGACTTGCAGACTGCTGTGTTTCTGCTTCTGCCGCCGATGTCGGTCTCAGGACGGTAGTCATCGATGCAGGCCACGGCGGTAAGGATCCCGGGGCGGTCAGCCGCGACGGCAAAACCTACGAGAAGGACCTCACCCTGGACATTGCGCTCGAACTTGCCGAGGCCATCAGGAGCAGCTGTCCCGATGTCAAGGTGGTCCTTACCCGCAGCAAAGACGTCTTTGTCTCTCTCAACGACCGTGCCGTAGCCGCTAACCGCGCCGGCGCCGACCTTTTCATTTCCATTCATATCAATTCTGCCGAAAACCGCGCTGCAAACGGCTACAGCGTGCACCTGATGGGCCAGTCCTCCCGGAAGGACAAGGATCTGTACGAATACAACCTCAATGTCTGCAAACGCGAAAACTCGGTGATCAAGCTTGAGGACGACTATACCACCACTTATGAAGGATTTGACCCCGACAATCCCGAGTCCGTCATCTTCATGCAGCTGATGCAGAACGCCCATCTTGAGCAGAGTCTTGATTTTGCCGTCCTGGTCGAGGAAAAGATGCAGCACGGTCCTATAGCCGCAGACAGGGGAGTGTGGCAGAATCCTTTCTATGTACTTTGGAAAACAGCAATGCCTTCGGCTCTCGTTGAACTTGGATTCATATCCAACACTGCCGATCTCGCCGTGTTGCGGGACAAGGAAAAGCGTAAAACCATTGCAGGCTGCCTCTGTGATGCATTCATTATATACAAGCAACATTACGACCGCACGCTCGGTGCAGGCTCCGACTCCGCATCTTCAGGCTCTTCCGATTCTTCAAACGGCTCATCCGAAACAGAGAAAGGATCAACATCGTCTGCGAGTGACTCTTCTGGCTCATCTGCCTCTGCGGCCGTTGTACCAGGCCCTCTTTACGGAGTCCAGATTTTTGCGGGTGCCAACCTTATTCCCGAAGATTCACCTTTGTTCCTTGGCTATCCTGTCAGAATCATCAGGACCGGCAAGATATATAAATATGTCATTGCAGCCGGCACTGACAGAAAAAAGCTTGAGGAAGAATTTTCAAAAATAAAAATCAAATATCCTGATGCTTTCATTGTAAAGCTGGATAATTGACTTCTGACGGCATCTGGAAACGGATAAATCGGCTTTAAAGAAATTTGAATTATTCTAAATTAGCAATTGACGACATATTAGGCACTTATACTCTTATGTCTCTCGTAATTGCTTGATAATCAATGTTTCTATTCTTGTTTCTGGACTTGTTCGATTGCCTTAATCTATCCTAAATTTTTAGAAAAACAATAGTGTATAAGTTTTTTTATCCAGTTTTTTTTCTCCAATTTTGCACTCGGTTTGAGGGAAGCGATTTCCTAACCGTTTAGCTTTGTTTATTTATGTTGGAAGTTGATAGACATATAGACGTTTGGACCAATTGTCTGCGCATCATCAGGAACATCCTTGATGAACAGCCTTTCAATACCTGGTTCGCTCCCATCAAGCCTGTCGCCTTCCAGGACAACACACTTACGGTAGAAGTTCCCTCACATTTTTTCAGAGAGTATCTCGAGTCCGCATACCTTGACGTCATCAAGATGACCCTCAAGCGTGTCATCGGTTCGGATGCGCGCCTTATCTACAACATCCGTCCGGTACAGTCGCAGCCTGTGATGAGCATTCCGGGCGAGCAGAGCGCCACTCCTACCAACAAGGAAATGTTGGTCGAGACCAACCCGGCTGGAAACTCAGTGAGTCCTTTCGTTTATCCCGGCCTTCACAGAATCAAGGTTGACCCGAGGCTCAATCCTGTCTATAATTTCACCAACCTTGTAGAAGGCGAGTGCAACAAGATGGGAATAACTGCCGGAAAGAACATATCACTGGCTCCTGGCAAAACCCCGTTCAACCCTCTCTTCGTATTTGGAGGTCCCGGTGTCGGAAAGACGCATCTCATTCAGGCCATAGGAATTGCGATAAAGGAGAAATTTCCTGACCTTCAGGTAATTTACATTACCGGCAACGAGTTCAAGACCCAGTTTATGGAGGCCGTGTGCGTGCGCAACAACCTTACCGATTTTCTTGCATTCTACAACAGAATGGACGTTCTGATTGTGGATGATATACAGGACCTTGTCGGACAGGGCACTCAAAATGCCTTTTTCAAAGTATTCAACTACTTGCATCAGAACGGCAAGCAGCTGATATTCACCTCGGACAGACCTGCGGTGGAACTGCAGAATTTTGAAGAAAGGCTGCTTTCACGCTTCAAGTGGGGTCTCTCGGTGCAGCTTTCTTATCCTGACTACCAGACCAGGCTCAATATGCTCCGCAGCCGTGCAGCCAGAGAGGGCGTTAGTTTCGATGATGAATTTTACGAATTTCTTGCATCAAATATCAGGACCAACTTCAGGGAACTTGAGGGCGTACTGATTTCGGTAATAGCCTATTCTACCGTCAACCCTGAGCGTGATCCTGTCAGCATCGCCTCCGAGCTGATTCAGAAGGTGGTTGGAGAAGAAAAGAAGGAGATAAGCATAGACAAGGTACAGAAGTCGGTTTGCGAATATTTCAACATCACAAGGGATGACCTTCTTTCAAAGAGCCGCAAAAGACAGATAGTACAGGCCCGTCAGATTGCAATGTTCCTCAGCCGTCAGCTGGTCAGCAACTGTTCTCTGTCCACCATAGGAATGGAGATTGGCGGAAAGGACCACTCTACCGTTCTTCACGCCTGCAATACGGTTTCCGACCTGATGCTTACCGACAAGAGCTTCAAGAAATATGTCAAGGACATAGAACAGATGCTCGTATCTGCAAAAAGCTGAGTTCTTTTTGGACATTAGCCGATTTATTTCTATTTTAGTACCGCTGGTTCAATCGGTGTCCGGCCCTTTTGCGTCATTTCTAACAGATGACTTATCTGCCGTTGCGTGATTGAACCGTCAAATAATTACTAAAACTGATTTGAAATGGATTCTTCCGTTGTACTGAAAATTTTTGAACAGATAACCCGAATCCCGAGAGAATCCGGGCACGAAGATGGCATTCGCGCGTGGTTGACCGAGTGGGCGGAGTCGCATTCGCTTGAACACAGACAGGATGCTGCCGGCAACCTGCTCATAAGGCGTGAGGCCGCTCCGGGTAAGGAAAACGTACCTGTGCTCGTGCTGCAATCCCATCTTGATATGGTCTGTGAGAAAAATGCGGGTGTCGAGCACGATTTTGCGCGCGATCCCATACGCTACGAGATACGTGACGGATGGATGGTAGCTCCAGACACCACGCTTGGAGCCGATGATGGAATCGGAATTGCCGCAAGTCTCGCCCTGCTGGAAGACAATACACCTACAGGTGCCCTGGAATGCCTTTTTACCGCAAGTGAAGAGACCGGTATGGATGGTGCAATGGGACTGGAACCCGGCTTTTTCGAGGGCAAGACTCTTGTGAATCTTGACTCTGAGGACGAAGGTCAGCTTTTCGTCGGCTGTGCGGGAGGACTCAACACCAACATACGGTTCAGAGTTTTCCGTAGCGCATTGAAATGCGGATACGAGACTGTCGGACTGATGGTCGGCGGCGGACAGGGAGGCCACAGCGGGGACGACATCAACAAGGGCAGGGTAAATACCGTTCAGCAGATGGCGCGTTTCCTGTATGCTCATCTTTCTGAATGTCAGGTACTTTCCATTACCGGAGGCGGAAAGCCCAATGCGATTGCGCGAGAGTGTTCCGCCATTGTGGCAGTTCCCGACATTAAGGCCTTTGCTTCGGAAGTGGAAAAATTCTCCGCAAGCCTGAAGGAACAGTTTCACAAAACGGACCCTGAAGTGTTCTGCCGCATCCTTGCTCGGGGAGAGTATGACGCTGCAGCCGCCATCTTGCCAAGGCCTGCTCTGAGCGACAGCTCTGCGCTTGCCGTGGTGCGCTCTCTTTATACCTGCCCTCACGGTATGCAGGCTATGAGTCAGGATATTGACGGCCTGGTACAAACTTCGACCAATCTGGCTTCAGTGCGGATGATAGGCAGGGGCGTCGTGGAAGTGGTGACAAGTCAGAGAAGTTCTTCTACAGCAGAGCGTCGTGACATTGCTGCCAGGGTTGCTGCCAACTTTGAGTCGGAAGGCGCCGTGACGGCAAAGAAATATGAGTATCCCGGCTGGAATCCAGACATGTCATCGCCTATACTTGCCAGAACCGTGGAAGCCTACAGGCGACTTTTCTCCCAGGAACCGGAGGTCAAGGCCATTCACGCCGGTCTGGAGTGCGGTCTGTTTGCTGAAAAGATTGGCGGACTGGATATGATTTCCTTCGGACCGACCCTCAGGGGAGTGCACGCTCCGGGTGAAAGGCTGGAACTTGCATCGCTTGACAAGTTTGTGGCCCTCCTTTTTGATATAGTTGTAAATTTCAATTGATTATGCAGATAGCTCCATCTCTTCTCTCAGCTGACTTCCTTCATTTGGAAAAGGATCTAAGGATGTTGAATGAGTCCGCTGACATTTTGCATCTTGACGTTATGGACGGCACCCAGGTGCCCAATATTTCCTTCGGTTTTTCTGTCCTCGATCCATTGTCAAAGGTTGTGACCATCCCAATGGATGTCCACCTTATGGTCGTTGAGCCGCAGCGCTGGTTCAAGAAAGTTGCCGATGACGGTGCATCGATGTGCTCCTTCCATTATGAAGCTGCACTTTCCCACACTGCCGAGTATCTTTCTCAGATACGCAGTCTCGGTATGAAGGCAGGCGTAGCAATCAATCCGGATATACCTGTAGAAAGCCTGTTCGAGTTTGTCGATAAAGCAGACTTTATCTTGATTATGAGTGTGTTTGCCGGATTTGGAGGGCAGAAATTCATACCTGCTTCCATCGAGCGGGTCAAGGCGCTGAAAGAGCATATTCTCCGTTCATCCTCTGATACTCTTATCGAAATTGATGGAGGAGTGTCGCTTGACAATGCGGCGGTTCTGAGGGAAGCGGGCGTCGATATTGCCGTAGCCGGAAGCAGCGTTTTCAAGGCAGAGGATCCTGCAGCTATGATTGCTGCTCTCCGTCAAGCCTGAACATATATTTTCCAAATTCTTCTTGCAGAGCAGTTCTGCCGTCGGGCGACCCCAGCTGGTTGTATCGACGGCGGATTGTTTTTGAGAGTATTTCGAGTTCCTTCCTGATATCGTATTGCTCTCCGGTCAATTCAGTAAGGCTTACCGGGTTGGGAAGCTCTGCCGGCCAGCCGGTTTCATTGATGTTGAGACCTATACCTATGATACTTTCCTTTATCCTGCTGCCTTCCAGCCGGTTCTCTATCAGCATCCCGCAGATTTTCCTGCCGTCCACCCATATGTCGTTCGGCCACTTGATGCCTGCCGA
>SAMEA3663015__coassemble_443_pt1 | contig 16445 bp, 10 predicted proteins | sample SAMEA3663015__metabat2_high_PE_009 | metagenome-assembled genome bin SAMEA3663015 (sample SAMEA3663015) | pig gut metagenome | biome: pig gut; feature: pig-associated habitat; material: faeces | place: France | collected 2012
CCGGACTTCCGACCAAGACCGAGCAGTCCGACCTTAACCAGGCCCTGTACGGCAGGAACGGAGAGTGCCCTATGGTCGTTATGGCCGCACATTCTCCTGCGCACTGCTTCGACGCAGCCTTTACTGCCGCCAAGATTGCCGTTGAGCATATGACCCCTGTAATGCTGCTTTCGGAAGGCTTCCTTGGGAACGGTTCGGAACCGTGGCGCATACCGAAGATGGCCGACTATCCGGATATCAAGCCGCCGTTTGTCAGGGCAATTCCTGCAGAAGGCGAACGCTTCAAGCCTTTCGAGCGCGACCCTGAAACGCTGGTCCGCCGCTGGGCAGTACCGGGGCAGAGAGGATTCGAACATCGTATCGGAGGCCTTGAGAAGAATCATTCCGGAGTGCTTTCTACCGACCCTGTCAATCACGAGACCATGGTTCGTGAAAGGGCTGAGAAGGTGGAGAGGGTTGCAAAAGACCTTCCGCTGCTTACAGTTGACGGTCCTGCTTCCGGAAAGCTGCTCGTTGTTGGCTGGGGTGGTACCTACGGCCATATCAAGAGCGCGGTTGACTCTTTCGGGCACGGGGAAATTCCGTTTGCTCATTTCGATTATATCTGTCCGCTCCCGTCAAACACCGAGGAAGTATTTGCTGCATACGAAAGCATACTTGTGTGCGAGCTCAACAGCGGTCAGTTCGCTGATTATCTGAGGGCCAGATTCCCGCAGTTCAAGTTTAAAAAGTTCAACAAGATACAGGGACAGCCTTTCCTCGTGAACGAGATTGTCGAGGCTATCCGAAACAATATGTAGAGTTATGGCAAATCTTACTGCAAAAGACTTCAAGAGCGACCAGCAGGTGCGCTGGTGCCCGGGATGCGGTGACCACGCGGTGCTCGCCGCCCTTCAGAGAGCTCTCCCGAAGGTCAGCCAGGCGCTCAACTATGACAAGGAAAGGTATGTTGTGGTTTCGGGAATTGGATGCTCTTCGCGTCTTCCGTACTATATGGATACCTACGGATTCCACAGTATCCATGGCAGAGCTACGGCGATAAGCACGGGTATCAAGGTGGCCAATCCTACTCTGACCGTATGGCAGGCCTGCGGAGACGGAGACGCTCTTGCTATTGGAGGCAACCATTTCATCCACGCCATCAGACGCAACATAGATATCAATATCATACTGTTCAACAATCAGATATACGGTCTTACCAAAGGTCAGTACAGTCCTACATCCAAGCTTGGAGCCATAACCAAGACTTCGCCTTACGGTACGGTTGAGCATCCGTTCAATCCGGGTTCGCTGGTGCTGGGTGCAAAGGGAACCTTCTTTGCGCGCTCCCTTGACGTAGAGCTCAAGCTCAACGAGGACATTATGACCGCTGCGGCTCTCCACGACGGATGTTCCGTTATGGAAATGCTTACCAACTGTGTGATATTCAATGACGGTGCTCACAAGTCGCTTTCCGATCCCGCTGTCAAGGCGGACCACACGATTATTCTGCGTGATGGCGAAAAGATGATTTTCGGAAAGGACAGGAACAAGGGCCTCATTTATGACGGCCGCAAGATAAGGGTCGTTACGATAGGCGAGGGCGGTTTTACGGAGGAGGACATTCTGGTGCACGACTCCCATTCGGACAATATCGGTCTACATATGGCTCTTGCCGATATGAAAGGACCTGACTATCCTGTCGCTCTTGGTGTCATCCGCGACGTCAAAGACATAACATACGATGACGGCGTGCGAGACCAGGTCAAGGAAGTTATGGCCAAGTCAAAGATTCACTGCGTGGATGACCTTTTGCGCAGCGGTACGACCTGGGAGGTTAAATAACTCACTATGTTGGAAGTCAAAGGAAAGAATGTACTCATTACCGGAGCGAGTTCCGGAATAGGTGCGGCGATGGCAAGGGAGTTTGCTTCTCTTGGAGCCAGGCTTTATCTGCTGGGCCGCAATGTGGAAAGACTGGAGCAGGTGGCGGAGCTGTGCCGTGCCGACCGGGCAGCCGGGGAAGCCTCTTCCGTTTCCTGCTATCAGGTGGATATGGAATCTTCTGTGTCGGTTGAGCGCTTTGTTTCTGAAGTGGAGGGTGTCGCCTTTGACATAATAGTGTTTAATGCCGGCATTTCGCAGAGGGCGTTGTGTCTGGATACGGACTGCGCGGTTGACCGCAAACTGATGGAAACCAATTTCTTCGGTCCTGTTACACTTGTCAAGGCTTTGGCTCCCGTGATAAGGGACCGTAAGGTAAGCATAGCTGTAACAACCTCAATTTCAGGACTTTTTGGCTTTCCTCTCCGCTCGGCTTACTGCGCTTCGAAACACGCTCTCTTTGGATTTTTCGAGTCATTGCAGTTGGAAAATCCAAGGCTCAGGGTGACTTTCCTGATACCTGGCCGCATACAGACAGCTATCAGCCGCAGCGCGGTGCTTGCAGACGGAAGCGCCTATGACAGGATGGACCCCGGCCAGGCGAACGGAATGCCTGTTGACAAATGCGCCCGCATAGCTGTCAGGGCCATACGGCGCGGTCGCAGGCGCAAGCTGATAGGAGGCATTGAACTCCTTATGGTTTATATCAAGAAATGGTGTCCGGCACTGTTTTTCAAGCTTGCCGGGAAAGTGTCTTCAGTGTAGAATATTATGGAACAGAGAACTATTGTCTGCGGAGTGCAGCAGGTCGGTGTGGGCGTATTTGATGTAGTTGAGGCCTACAACTGGTATATAAAGGCGTTCGGTTGTGATATACTTGTAACCGATGACCAAGGGGTTGCAGAAAGGATGCTGCCATATACGGGCAACAAACCTCGTCCGAGAAGGGCGGTGCTGGCTTTCAATATGCAGGGTGGCGGCGGATTTGAGGTCTGGCAGCCGCTTGACAATCACATTACCCCGCCTTCGGCGCCTGCCGCTCTTGGCGACTATGGAATTTCCGTATGCAAGATCAAGGCAAAGGACATCGAGGGAGCGTATGCCCATCTTGGCGTACTTGAGGGAGCCACAATCCTGACAGGTCTGACCGTGAGTCCTTACGGCCCGAGGCATTTCTATATGGAGGATCCTTGGGGAAACGTCTTCGAACTGGTCGAGGATGACTATATCTTCAAGAATCTCAAGCACTGCAGCACAGGCGGCACTCACGGAGCTGTAATAGGAGTGAGCGATATGGATGCTTCGGTCACATTCTACCGAAAGCTGATAGGCTATGACAAGGTCATTTTTGACCGCACCGGGACATTTGAAGACTTCAAGGGCCTGCCAGGCGGAGACGGACGCTTCCGCAGGGTGCTGATCGCGCCTTCGGGCACTGCAGAAGGCCCTTTTGCAGATATGTACGGAACAGCTTGCATAGAACTTCTCCAGGCCCTGGACAGGACTCCTGCCAAGGTTTTTGAAGGCCGTTGGTGGGGTGACCCGGGCTTTATCCAGATTTGTTTCGACGTCATCAATATGGAAGGAATGCGTTCACGTGCAGCCGAACTCGGACATGAATTTGTCTGTGACGGAGGTACGGACTTCAAGATGGGTGACGCTGACGGGCACTTTACTTATGTCGAAGACCCGGACGGTACACTTATCGAACTTGTTGAGACGTTTAGAGTGCCGGTATATAAAAAATTTGGCTTATATTTGAACCTTAGAAACCGCAGATCCGGAAAAAAGCTTCCACGTCTGGTAATACAGGCGCTGAGCCTTCTTCGGGTCAAGGCGATACAGTAACACAAATACTAATAACACCATTTAATGAAAACATCTGAGATTATGGCCTCTCTTCAGGCCAAGTATCCTGGCGAAAAGGAATATCTCCAGGCAGTACAGGAGGTTCTTGAGTCAGTTGAGGAAGTTTACAACCAGCATCCCGAGTTCGAGAAGGCCAAGATCGTGGAGAGAATGGTCGAGCCTGACCGTATCTTCACCTTCCGTGTGACCTGGGTTGACGACAAGGGCGAAGTGCAGACCAACACAGGTTACCGCGTCCAGTTCAATAGCGCCATCGGCCCTTACAAGGGAGGTTTGAGGTTCCACAGGGCAGTCACCCCTTCTATGCTCAAGTTCCTCGGTTTTGAGCAGACCTTCAAAAATGCCCTTACAACCCTGCCTATGGGCGGCGCCAAGGGAGGTTCGGACTTTGACCCGGTAGGCAAGTCTGATGACGAGATTATGCGTTTCTGCCAGGCATTTATGCTTGAACTGTGGCAGTGCATAGGTCCTGACCAGGACATTCCGGCCGGTGACGTAGGCGTAGGCGGCCGCGAGATCGGATACCTTTATGGAATGTACAAGAAACTCGCCCGTGAGTACAATACCGGAGTCCTTACCGGCAAGGGCGCAACCTGGGGAGGCTCTATCCTGAGGCCTGAGGCTACCGGATACGGTGCCCTGTACTTTACCCAGAACCTTCTCCATAAGGCTGGGAAGGACATCAAGGGCTGCAAGGTTGTCGTTTCCGGATTTGGCAACGTAGCCTGGGGAGCCTGCAAGAAGGCTACTGAGCTCGGAGCCAAGGTCGTTGCTATTTCAGGACCTGACGGAGTATGCGAGATTCCTGACGGCATAACCAAGGAGATGATTGACTATATGCTTGTTATGCGTGCATCCAACCGCAACATGGTTGAGGATATGGCTGAAGCATTCCCTGACAAGGCTCACTTCATCGCAGGGAAGAAGTCTTGGAGCGTAAAGTGCGATATCGCTCTCCCTTGCGCATTCCAGAACGAGCTTTCTCTCGAGGATGCAAAGGAGCTCAAGGCAAACGGCTGCTGGTGCTGCTGCGAGGTTTCCAACATGGGTTGCCAGCCTGATGCGATACATTTCTTCCAGCACAACGGAGTTTACTTTGCACCGGGCAAGGCTGTCAATGCAGGCGGTGTAGCCACATCTGGTCTTGAAATGACACAGAATGCTTCACACATCAGCTGGAGCGGCAAGGAAGTGGATGAAAAGCTCCATTTCATTATGGATTCCATCCATGAGGCCTGTGTCAAGTACGGTACTCAGCCGGACGGCACCATCGACTATGTCAAGGGCGCCAATATTGCCGGCTTTATGAAGGTTGCTACAGCAATGCTCGAGCAGGGAACCATTTAGTTTCCCTGCTGAACAATACCCAGTTTCTTGAGAAGCGCTGAGGTTTGAGGGTCGTGACCGCGGAATCTGCGGAACATTTCGGCCTCATCCTCGGTGCTTCCCTTGCTTAATATCTCCCTGCGGAATGCACCGGACACTTCAGTGTTGAATATGCCTTTTTCCTTGAAGAGTGAAAAAGCGTCGGCCTCAAGAACTTCCGCCCATTTGTAGGAATAGTAGCCGGCACTGTATCCTCCTGAGAATATGTGGCTGAATGCTGTCGAAATGCAGGACTCGGGCCTTAACGGAAGGATCTCATAAGGAGTCAGTGACTCCTTTTCAAAAGTCCCTGTCTCCATCTCTACAGGAGAGGTTATGGTATGCCATGCCATGTCGAGAGTGCCGAAATGCAGCTGACGGACCTGATAGTATGCCGAGAGATAGTTCTGGGCATCCACAAGCTTTTGAACCAGTTCATCAGGAATTGGCTCTCCTGTCTTGTAATGCTTTGCAAATGAGCGTAGGTACTCGGTCTCGAATCCCCAGTTCTCCATAATCTGCGAAGGCAGTTCCACAAAGTCGTGGTCCACGTTGGTTCCGCAGAGCGAACCATATCTGCCTTCCGCGAGCATTCCGTGCAGGGCATGGCCAAATTCGTGCAGGAAAGTCGTAAACTCCCCGTGCGTGAGCAGCGCCGGTTCGTCGCCAGTCGGCTTGCTGAAGTTGCATACTATGCTGACCAGCGGCCTGTTCTCGATGCCGTCCTCGATGCTCTGACCGCGGAATTCGGTCATCCACGCACCGCCCCTCTTGCTGGTGCGCGGGAAGAAGTCGCAGTAGAAGAGGGCGAGATGGCGGCCGTCGGTGTCCCTGACGTCAAAGACCTTCACGTCAGGATGGTAAACCGGCAGGTCATTGCGCTGCTCGAAGCTGATGCCGTATAGCCGGCTTGCAAGCCCGAACACTGCGTTGATGCAGCTGTCCAGTGGGAAATACGGCTTGAGCATATCATCGCTTACGCTATAGCAGGCATTGCGGTACTTTTCCGCCCAATAGCTGAAGTCCCACGGCTCAAGCCTATCGTCCTCGAATCCGTTTTCCTTTGCAAAATGCAGAACCTGAGAGACTTCGTTGCGGGCTACCGGCAGCGAAGGCACCATCAGCTCTCCCAGGAACTGCTGCACTCTGGCGGTGCTTTTGAGCATCCTGTCCTCGACCGCATAGTCCGCGTAGCAGCCGTATCCCAGCAGCCGGGCCATCTCCAGCCTCAGTTCTGCGATGCGGCGGCAGATTTGGCTATTGTCAAATTCTCCCCCGAAAGCTCTGGAGTTGTATGCCTCGGACATGGTCCTACGCAGTTCCCTGTCGTTGCAGTATTTCATGAACGGACCGTAGCTTGGGGCAGTGAGGTCGAAGGTCCAGCCGCTCACGCCGCGTTCGCCCGCGTTCTGAGCAGCCTGGTCGATGATGTACTGCGGCAGGCCGGCGAGCTGTGCGCTGTCGCTGATATTCAGGGTAAATGCATTTGTGGCTGCGAGTACGTTCTTGCCGAAACGCAGGGACAGTATGGAAAGTTCTTCATTAATGCTGCTGAATCTTTCCTTGTCCTCGTCATTGAGCAGCGCGCCCTGTCTGACGAAGGAACGGTAGGTCTTTTCCAGAAGCCTGAGCTGGTCCTTTTCCAGGCCGAGAGAGTCCTTGCGCTCATATACGGCTTTTACCCTCTCGAAAAGCTTGTCGTTGAGCGAAATGTACATCGAATACTCGTTCAGCAGCGGTGCGACCTCCTCGGCAATTTCCTGCATTTGCTCGTCGGTATTGGCCTCGAGCAGGTTGTAGAATATGCCTGAAACCCTGTCCAGGGTCTTTCCTGACCTTTCCATAGCCTCGATGGTGTTGGCAAAGTCTGGTGTGCGGCTGTCAGCGATGATGCGGTCAATTTCCTGCTTGCCTTCCTTGATGGCCGCCTTGAATGCAGGAAGGTAGTGTTCGTTCGTTATTTCATCGAACCTGGGCGCTCCGTAAGGCAGCGTCGATTCTTCAAGAAGAGGATTGTTCATTGTACAGGATAATAAAAGTGCAAGCGCAAGGCCCGCCAATAATGCGTTTTTATTCATAATGACGCAAATATACGCATTTGGAAGCACAATCTGTTCAGGAAATGATTAACTTTACCACTCTTTTTCAATTTGCAATCATGGACAAAGCTATCATCAGACATTTCACTGACAATGACCTTTATACCTTTACCTGTCAGTATTACATTCTTGAAACCTACCCGAGGGCGGAGGTTGAGTACACTTTCTTTGACCGCAACGCGCAGGTTTACCCGGAAGGCTTTGCTGACATGCTGCGCAGCCAGCTCGAGGAGATGCGCAACGTGGTGATTACCGATGAGGAAATCGAATTCCTCAAGAAGCGCTGCATCTTCCTCCCGCTCTGGTATTTCACCTTCCTGAAGGGCTACCGCTTCAATCCGGGGGAACTGGACATCAGACAGGACGCAGAAGGCCATCTCGAGATAACCGTGCGCGGCAAATGGTTCTCTACCATCATGTGGGAAATGCCGATACTCAGCTGCATATCTGAAATGATGCACGAGATAAGAGGGGATTTTGAAACTTATGATGCTGCCCTGGAAGAGCGCAAGGCGAGGAACAAGGCCGAGCAGATCTTCTCTGCAGGACTGGTGCTCGGAGATATGGGAACACGTCGCCGTTTCAGTTACAATCATCACGATATGGTGGTGAGGGTGATGAAGGAAGTTTACGACTCGCAGTCCTGGCCGGGACGCTTTACTGGAACGTCAAACGTCTGGCTTGCAATGAAATACAACTGTCAGCCCATAGGAACCATGTCACACCAGCTCATATCCTTCGAAGAAAACGTCAGCGGAGTGTTCGAGTGCAACTTCAACGTGATGAAAAAATTCAGCGACGTATATGACGGCGACAACGGTATCTATCTTTACGACTGCTTCGGCGACAAGGTGTTCTTCAGTAATCTGAGCAAGCGTATGGCTATGATGTACAAGGGTTTGCGTGTTGACAGCGGAAACGAGGAGGAGCAGACTGAAAAGATAATCGCCAAGTACAGGCAACTGGGCATAGACCCTGCCACCAAGCAGATATGCTACAGCAACGGTCTCAACATTGACAGGGCGATACAGATACACAAATATGTCGGTGGTAGGGTTATGGACTCTTATGGAGTAGGTACCTTCCTTACCTGTGACGTAAACAATGCCGATCCTATGAACATAGTTGTCAAGCTTACCCGCGGACGCATCACCGAGAGCCGTGAATGGCACGACTGCGTCAAGCTTTCCTGCACCGAAGGAAAGACGCTTGGCAATCCTGAGAAATGCAGGTATCTTGTCAACCTGCTGTCAAACCCGCAGTTTTAGGGAGGGGGATTTCGGAATTGTCGGATATATTTCCTAAATTTGCGGACTCGAAAAAGCACCTGGAACCTATATTTCAAAATAGCATCTAAATCTATTGATATATGTCCAACACAAAGTTTAGCGTAAAGTACCACGTGCTGCTGCCTCTAGTGCTGCTGCTCACCGTACTTCTATTCTTTATGCCTGCCGAATGGTTCGGCATAGAAGGATTGACCGTGGTTCAGAAGAGGACCATCGCAATCTTCATCTTCGCAGCAATGATGTGGATTATCGAGGCAGTACCTGCCTGGGCCACTTCCATCATCACGATGGTATTGCTCATATTCACCGTATCCAACGGAGCCCTTGCTCCGCTTCTTACCAAACTCCCTGAGGGTGGTTTTGCAGAGGGAGCCGTAGTCGGCTACAAGGACCTTATGGCATCATTCGCCAGCCCTACAATCATGCTCTTTATGGGAGGATTCGTGCTCGCCATCGCTGCTACAAAGGTCGGCCTGGACGTTTTCCTTGCAAAGGTGCTTCTCAAGCCTTTCGGAACCAATCCTAAGACCGTTCTGCTCGGCATTCTCTTCGTTGTGGCATTCTTCTCGATGTTTATGTCCAACACCGCTACCGCGGCAATGATGCTCGCATTCCTCGCCCCGGTGCTCAAGACCCTGCCTGCTGACGGAAAAGGCAAGATAGGCCTCGCGCTCGCCATTCCTATCGGTGCAAATATCGGCGGTATCGGAACCCCTATCGGAACCCCTCCAAACGTGATAGCCCTCGGCTACCTCAAGGAACAGCTCGGTATCGACGTGGGATTCGGCACCTGGTGCATCAGGATGGTTCCTTTCGTGATTGTGCTCCTGCTCATCGCCTGGGCGGTGCTGCTGCTCTTCTTCCCTTTCAAGGCAAAGAGCATCGAACTCAAGATAGAGAGCAACGCAAAGCGCGACTCCAAGTTCTGGGTTGTGGCAGTTACCTTCATCGTAACCATACTTCTCTGGCTCATTCCTGAGTCCATCACCAATCTCAACTCTTACGAAGTCGCTCTCATTCCGTTTGCAGTATTTGTAGCAACCGGCGTTTTCAAGAAGTCCGACTTTGCAGAGATCAACTGGGACGTGCTTTGGATGGTTGCCGGTGGTCTCGCGCTCGGAACCGCACTTATGAAGACAGGTCTCGCCAACACCATCGTTGGAGCCATTCCTTTTGGTGCAATGCCTGCGCTCGCAGTTCTCATCGTTTCAGGAATCGTGGGATACGCCATCTCCAACTTCCTTTCGCACACCTCCGCCGCCAACCTGCTTCTCCCAATTCTTACTGCAATCGCAGTGGGTGCTGCCGGAACCGCAATGGGCGCGCAGCTCAACAACCTCGGTGGAGTACAGGCCCTGCTGATCGGTCTTGCAATTTCTACTTCAGTTGCCATGATCCTGCCTATCAGTACTCCGCCAAACGCCATCGCAAGTTCTACCGGCCTTGTAGAGACCAAGGATATGGCCAAAGTGGGCATCATAATGGGTGTCGTGGGACTTATACTTGGCTATGCCGTTCTTATTTTAATCGGTTTTTAGCTAATTTTACCTATATTTGCAGTCGGGCCTCAAGGTCCGACTGTTTTTTATTTTAGACGTTATGAAAAAAGTTTCATTAGTTTCATTGTGTGCTGCCCTAAGCCTTCTATCCGCCTCTCTATATGCGGAAGATTCAGCACCTAAGCTTAAAGTTTACGGTTTCATAAGGAATTACTATGCATTCGACAGCCGTGAAAGCCTTGCAGGTACGGAAGACTTGTTCTACTATGTTCCGAAGGACATAAGTCTCAACGACGAAAACGTCGATATCAATGCCAACCCGAATTTCAAGTTCGCCGCCCTCACTTCCAGGCTCGGAGTCGATGTGAAGGGGTACGAATACAAGGGTTGGGATTTTGCCGCCAAGATCGAGGCTGACTTCTACAACGGACTTTCCTCTACGTCGAATGACCCTCTGACCAAGGCATCCCTTACCGGAACTGCAAATCTGCGTCTGCGTCAGGCGTTTGTCACGATGTCTAATTACAGGTGGACATTGAAGGCAGGACAGGCCTGGCATCCGCTGGCGGCTGATATGCCTCATATTTTCTCTCTCAACACCGGAGCACCGTTCGGTCCTTTCAGCCGTACTCCTCTCGTCAGCGCCGAGGCGGTCATCTACCCGGGACTCAGCATCACCGCGGCTGCAATATGGCAGCAGCAATATACCTCCGCAGGCCCTTACGGCGCTTCTGCCAACTATATACGCAACGGCGGTGGCGAATTGTACCTCGGCCTCAACTACAAGAAAGGTGCATTCCTTGCCCGTGCCGGTATCAATGCCCTCTCCATCACTCCGAGGACGGTAAATGAAAAGAATCTCAAGGTTGTCGAACGCAGCCTGACCTTCATTCCTTTCTTTTATGCACAATATGAGGATGGCCCTGTAGCTTTCCGCTTCAAGACCGTGCTTGCACAGGGTGGAGAACATCTCAATCTCAACGGCGGTTATGCCATCAGCGGCATGCAGAATGACTCCCGCAGTTACGTATATACCCCTACACTCAACTCTTCAAGCTGGGCCAGCTTCAAGTACAAGGCAGGAAAGCTTGACCTCATACTGTTCGGCGGCTATGTAAAGAATTTCGGCACGATCGACCCTCTGCTCGGAGAGAATACCGTCATCGGTGGCTACGGTAAGCCTATGGGCTTCTATTTTAGCAAGAACAGTTATGACAACGTCAATTCTATGTGGAGGCTTACTCCTGAAGTCGTTTACAACTTCGGCCGTCTCGCGCTCGGCATCGAGTACGAATGCACAAGCGTGCAGTACGGCGACAAATCACAGGGAATGAACCTTGACAAGGGGCTTTACGACAAAGGACTGCACTGGGTGACCAACCACAGGGTGCAGGGAATTGTAAAATTCACTTTCTAAAAACCTAACCGGGATATGATACACTATCTTTCACAATTACAGGAAACAACCAGAAGATGCTGGGACAAGCCCGCTGTATGCAACTGGCACGGCGAGCAGTTTAGTTTTGCTGACCTGGCAGCCAATATAGCCAAGTTCGGAATTTTCTTTGAAAAGATCGGTCTGAAGAAGGGTGACAAGGTCGCTCTCTGCGCCACCAACTCTGCACGTTGGGCGATATCGTTCCTTTCCATTAACTGTTACGGGACCGTCGTGGTGCCTCTCCTGGCAGAATTTACCCCGGAAAGCGTAGGTTCCCTCGTGCATCACTCCGAGAGCAAGCTGCTGTTTGTCAACAAGGAGACCTGGGCCAAGATGGACAAGACCGGAATCCCGGCTCTGAAGGCTGCAATCTGCAACCAGGACTACTCGCTTCTGTGGAGCGCCGACGATGCCATAGCAGAGGCTTTTGCTGCGATGGACGATGACTTTGCCGCCGCTTATCCGAACGGGTTCAGTCGCGAGGACGTAAACTATCCGTCCGACAACTGGAAGGACCTCGCTGTTATCAACTACACTTCCGGAACCACCAGCGCTCCCAAGGGAGTTATGCTCACCTATGAGGCGTTCAGTACCTCCATCGACTTCGCTATCAGGCACATACCTGCAACCGACTCTGACAGCATAGTTTCTATGCTCCCAATGGGACATATCTACGGTCTTGTGTTCGAATTCCTCTACCCGCTCTCCTGCGGAGTTACGGTCTATTACCTCGGCAAGGCTCCGAGCGCATCCACGCTGCTCAAGGCGGTGGGAGAGGTCAAGCCTTATCTCATCATCACCGTGCCTCTCGTAATGGAAAAGGTTTTCAAGAGCTCCATCAAGCCTGTCCTGTCGAAGTGGTATATGAAGGTCCTCACTGCTATCCCTGGAGTCAACAAGGTGATTTACAACGCTATAGTCAGCAAGCTGATGGCGGCGTTCGGAGGCAATGTGCAGGAATTCATCATGGGTGGCGCTGCGCTCAATCCTGACGTGGAACGCGTATTCAGGAAGATAGGCCTGCCTTACACGGTGGGTTACGGTATGACCGAGGCCGCACCGCTGCTTGCATATTCTCACGCCAAGGACTATGTCCCAGGCTCCTGCGGCAAGAGAGTCGATTCTGCCGAAGTCCGCATCGACTCCGAAGATCCTGAGCACATTGCTGGTGAAATTCAGGCCAGGGGATCCAACATCACCATCGGTTACTTCAACAATCCGGAGGCTTCGGCAAATGCCTTTACCGAGGATGGTTACCTGCATACCGGAGACCTTGGAACAATGGACAAGGAAGGCAACATCACTATCAGGGGCCGCAGCAAGAACATGATTCTGTCAGCCAATGGACAGAATATCTATCCTGAAGAGGTTGAGGCTGTTATCAACGCCCAGGACTATGTTGCGGAGTCAGTTGTCGTTTCTCGCAACTCCAAGCTTGTCGGACTCGTATATTTCGATGCGGACGGTATTTCAAAGGCCGGACTTGATGCGGAAGCGGTGCACGATCTTCCGGAGCATATCAGGCACAAGGCAAATCGCATTCTGCCTTCATACAGCCAGATTGTCTCAATCGAAACGGTAAGCGAACCGTTCGAAAAGACTCCTAAGATGAGCATCAAGCGTTTCCTGTACAAGTAGTATGAGATGAAGAAAGGAAAGAGATTTTTCAACAGGTTTTCAGAATCTTACATAGACACGCTTGCAAAGCTGTATCACTATTCGACTTCGGTTTATTCCAAGAATGCCCAGTCGGTTCTATGTGATACTGACCTCAGATACACTTATGGACAATTCCGCCGCACCTGCGACGGATTGTCCAAAAGTATGTCCTGCTATGGAATAGGAAGCGGTACGGGCATTGCTCTGTTTGGTCAGAGTATGCCGAATTGGGGCATCGCCTTTTTCTCGGCCGTGGCATTCGGAAGGGTGATTATCCCTATCCTTCCGGACAGTTCCGAAAACGAGGTGCGAAACATTCTCACACACTCGGAAGCAAAGGTGCTTTTTGTGAGCCGCAAGCTTGCGGCCAAGGTGCCACAGGATTGCCTTGAGCGTATGACGCTGGTGTATGATCTTGACACTCTTGAGATTATCCGACGCGATGACGATGCGTTCACCTGTGATGGCCGCGCTGTAGAGCCTAATGCAGACGACCTTGCGGCCCTCATATATACTTCCGGCACCACGGGCAATGCCAAGGGCGTTATGCTCAGCCACCGCAATCTGGTGCATAATGTCTTTGCTGCATATCATACCTTCAAAACGGGCGAGAAGGACAAATGGCTCTCGGTGCTGCCTATGGCGCATACCTATGAAATGAGCATTGGTTTCCTGTATCCTTTCTTTGTCGGAGCCAGCGTATATTACCTCTCAAGGAATCTTGCAACGGCGACACTGCTCAAGACTCTCAGGATAGTCAAGCCTACCATTATGCTGAGCGTGCCTCTCATCATTGAAAAGGTTGTCAACTCCAGCGTCCTGCCTACCATACGCCGCAGCAAGACTCTCAGCTGGATGGACAAGCACATCCCTTGCGTTCTGTACAGTATGATAGGCGGCAAGCTGAAAAAGACCTTCGGAGGCAAGATGCGCTTCTTCGGAATTGGCGGAGCCAAGCTTAACGAGACGGTCGAGGCCGTGCTCCGAAAGACGCATTTCCCTTACGCCATAGGATACGGAATGACCGAGGCTGCGCCTCTTATTTGCGGAGCTGCGCCGAAGGAAACCTGCCTGGGTTCCTGCGGAACCTCAACCTGGGGCGTTCAGGTCAAGCTTGTGGATGTCAATCCGGAAACGGGCGACGGCGAACTCGTTGCGCGTGGTGACAACATTATGCTCGGGTACTACAAGGATCCGTCACGCACCAAGGCAATGTTCACTTCGGACGGATTCCTCAGGACCAACGACCTTGCAGCCGTTGACAGCAAGGGCCGCTATTACATCAAGGGAAGGCTAAACAATATGATACTCGGTCCTTCTGGCGAAAACATATATCCGGAAGAGATAGAGGACGTCATCAACCAGATGGACATAGTCAACGAGTCGATAGTGGTTGACAGGGACGGCAAGCTCGTTGCCCTCGTAAAGCTGGATGACTCGATCATCGACTGGAAGAACGTAAGGGAAGCCGATGAACTGATAGACAAGATACATTCCATCAGCCGGAACATCAAGGATACCGTCAATCACGCCGTCAACAAGTCTTCCCGCATTTCCGAAGTGGAAATAATGAAGGAGCCTTTCCAGAAGACTGCAAGTATGAAGATAAGGCGCTTCCTTTATAAAAAGAGCTCAAATCCTGATGCCGGAGCAGCGGAAGGAGAAACCCATAATTCACAAAACAAAAAGTAAAGACACTGAAATGAATAAACTGCTCAACTGCGCCGCCCTCGCCGCGCTCCTGCCGTTTGCAATATCCTGCGGCACAAGTTCAACCCCAGCCATCGAAAGGAATTCCGCCATAGAGAAACAGGTGGAGTCCGTGATGTCAAGACTCAGTCTTGAGGATATGATAGGACAGATGATACAGCTTGACATCTCCGTTTTTATGAATGGAGAAGAAGTCGATTATCAGAAACTTGAACAGTTTATCAAAGAATATCGCATAGGTTCTGTGCTCAATGTTCCCGCCGGCCGCGCCCAGACTCCGCAAAAGCATTCGGAACTCATTTCCTTTATCCAGGAAGTTTCAATGAGGGAAATCGGAGTCCCTTGCCTCTACGGTCTGGACCAGAATCACGGAGCGTCCTACACTGCAGGTGCAACAATTTTTCCTCAGGAAATAGGCCTTGCAGCCTCTTTTAACCGTGAAAATGCCGTCAAAATGGGCAATATTTGCGCCTACGAGACTCGCGCATCTATGGTCCCATGGACTTTTAACCCGACTATGGACATTACTGTCAACCAGTCCTGGCCGAGAGTCTGGGAAAGCTTTGGCGAAGATGTCTTTGTCAATGCTGAGATGGGCAAGGCACTCGGCAGAGGCTATCAGGGAGACGACCCGAATCATATCGACAGTCTGCACATTGCATCCTGCATCAAGCACTTCATGGCCTACGGAGCCAGCGTTTCCGGACAGGACAGAACTCCTTCTTCCGTCAACGAAATCGATATGAAAGGCCGCTACTTCGAGCCTTTCCGCGAGTGCCTGCTTGACGGAGCCCTTTCGCTGATGGTCAACTCGTCGAACAACTGCGGCATTCCTTTCCACGCCGACGGCCACTACCTTACGCAGTGGGTAAAGGAAGATCTCTGCTGGGACGGAATGATCATTACCGACTTTAGAGATGTCGATAACCTTTGGCAGAGGGAATATATCGCCGAAGACAAGAAGGACGCAATACGCCTTGCAATCAATGCCGGAATAGATATGGTTATGGAACCTTACGATCCCGGTTTCGGCGCGCTCCTCAAGGAACTTGTCGAAGAAGGTGCAGTACCACGCTCAAGGGTAGAGGACGCCTGCCGCAGAATACTGCGTCTCAAGGCCCGTCTCGGACTCTTCGAAAAGCCTGTCTGGGACTCCGCATCATACGAACTCTTTGCATGTGAACAGTTCTCCGCCACAGCCCTCGAAGCTGCCGTGGAGTCCGAAATCCTGCTCAAGAACAACGGAATACTCCCGCTCAAGGAAGGAAGCAGGATTCTTGTAACAGGGCCTAATTCCAACTCGATGCGCACGCTCAACGGCGGTTGGTCATATACCTGGCAGGGAAGCGGAGACCCGTATTTCCACGAGCAGTACAACACCATCTACGAGGCTCTCGTAAACCGTTTCGGCAAGTCCAACGTAATGTTTGAAGAAGCAATAAGCTATTCCGACAATCGCAACGAGTGGCAGGCCGAGACCTGCACAGGCATCTCCAAAGCCGTTGCAAAGGCCCGCCAGTGCGATGTCATCGTCTGCTGCGTGGGCGAAAACAGCTATTGCGAAACTCCGGGCAATATCACTGACCTCAATCTTTCCGCAAACCAGAAGCGCCTGGTGCGTGAACTTGCAGCCACCGGCAAGCCATTGGTGCTC
>SAMEA3663015__coassemble_463_pt1 | contig 15954 bp, 12 predicted proteins | sample SAMEA3663015__metabat2_high_PE_009 | metagenome-assembled genome bin SAMEA3663015 (sample SAMEA3663015) | pig gut metagenome | biome: pig gut; feature: pig-associated habitat; material: faeces | place: France | collected 2012
TTATATGTGCACCAAATTCTTCTCGGACGGAGAGATTCACCAGAGGTTCAATCCGTATAATACGCCGTATGAGGCATTCATCAACTATATGAACGTGCTCAGCGACTTTATTATAAGAGTTAACAACGCAATTGCGGAAAAACAGTAAAAATTTTAAGAAAGAAAGATGAACACAATTGGAAATGACACCCCATCGTGGAAAAGCGTGATGGTGACTCGCCAGCTGCCGGTACAGCTCAAAGGCCTTGAAACCCTTTGCAAGAACCTGTGGTGGTGCTGGAACGATAACGCCAAGAAGCTTTTCAAGACTGTGGATCCTGATCTTTGGCACAAGTCCGGCCACAATCCGATGGAGATTCTTGATAAGGTCAGCCTCAAGAGGTACAAGGAACTGGCAAAGGATGCCGCATTCCTTGCAGACCTCAATGCCGTGATGGCACAGTTCAACGATTATATGGCTGCCAAGAGCGAAAGGACCGAGCCGTCAGTCGGATACTTCTGTATGGAGTACGGACTTGACACTTCCCTGAAGATTTATTCAGGAGGTCTCGGAATCCTTGCTGGAGACTATATCAAGGAAGCGAGCGATATGAACGTAAATCTCGTTGCGGTAGGTCTCCTTTATCGTTATGGTTACTTCACGCAAAAACTTACCCCTGCCGGCAACCAGGTCGCCGAGTACAATGCGCAGGACTTCCTCAAGATCCCTGCAGAGCCTGTGCTCAACGAAGACGGAACCTGGAAGACAATCAAGGTTCAGATGCCGGGCCGCGAGATGCACGCCCGTATCTGGAAGGTTGCCGTAGGACGTACGGACCTCATACTTCTCGATACCGACTTTGAGAACAATGCACCTGAAGACCGCAGTGTTACCCATCAGCTTTATGGCGGTGACTGGGAAAACAGGATCAAGCAGGAACTCCTTCTCGGCGTCGGTGGCGTAAGGGCCCTCCGCGCGATGGGATTCAATCCAACTATTTATCACTACAACGAAGGTCACGCTGCATTTGCAGGTCTCGAGAGACTTCGCGAATATATGCAGACGGGAAAGCTCAGTCTCAATGAGGCTACCGAACTTGTGAGAGCTTCCAGCCTTTATACAACCCATACCCCGGTTCCTGCCGGACACGATGCCTTTGACGAGGCTACGATGGGCAAATACCTCGGATTCTATCCGCAGTCGATAGGAATTGACTGGCGTACCTTCATGAGCTTCGGAAAGACCAATCCGGACGACCACGCTGCAAAGTTCTCAATGAGCGTTCTTGCGGCCAATATGTCGCAGAACGTCAACGGTGTATCTATGCTTCATGGCAAGGTCAGCCAGGATATCTTTGCAGACATGTATCCGGGATATCTTCCTGAGGAGCTCTATATCAGCTATGTCACCAACGGTGTCCATTATCCGACCTGGGCAGCCAAGGAATGGAAGTCAGTGCACGAAAAGGTGTTCGGTCCTGAGTTCCAGACCCATCACTATGACAAGAAGTGCTTCTCCGGCATATATGGAGTTTCTGACGAAGAAATCTGGAATGTGCGCAAAGTGCTCAAGCATACTCTCGTCGAGGCTATCTGCGAGCGTCTTTCCAATCCTTCCATCACTTCCCAGTACACTCCAAGCCAGGTGGTTACCATCAAGGAGAGACTGCGTGACGATGTGCTGACCATTGGATTTGCCCGCCGTTTCGCTACCTATAAGCGTGCTACCCTGCTTTTCAGCGATCTTGACAGGCTTGATGCCATTGTCAACAATCCTGAGCGTCCGGTTCAGTTCATATTTGCCGGCAAGGCGCATCCTGCCGACGGTGGTGGTCAGGAACTTATCAAGCGCATCATCGAGATCAGCAAGCAGGACCGTTTCCTCGGCAAGATTATCTTTGTTCCGGGATACGACATTACTCTTGCAAAACGTCTCGTCCAGGGTGTTGACGTGTGGCTCAACAACCCTACCAGACCACAGGAGGCATCAGGTACCTCGGGTGAAAAGGCCTCTATGAACGGTGTAATGCACTTCTCCGTCCTTGACGGATGGTGGGTTGAGGGATATCAGCCAGGATGTGGCTGGGCCCTGCCTCTCGAGCGCACCTATGACGACCAGAACTACCAGAATGAACTTGATGCAGCTACAATCTATGCAACGATAGAGAACGAGATAGCTCCTATCTACTACAAGGTCAACCCTGAAACCGGAAGATCTTCCGAGTGGATCGGATACATCAAGAACACCATTGCAAAGGTTGCAAGCAACTTCACCACCAACAGGATGCTCGAGGATTACTGCAAGCAGTACTATGTTCCTCAGAGTGAGAGGTATGAAAGGATTTCGGCTGACGATAACAAGATTGCAAGGGAAATTGCCGTATGGAAGGACCAGGTGCGTGCCGAGTGGAACAACATCCGCATTGTATCCTATGCAAGACCGGACTCTTCCTATGTCCTTTCAATCGACGATCCGCTCAAGGGCGAGGTTGTACTCGACCTCGGACGCCTCAAGCCGGAGGACATCGGTGTGGAGATGGTATTTGCATCTGCTGACGACAAGGGTAAGCTGCATATCAGGGACATCTTCGAGCTTCAGCTTGAGGAAACCAATGGTGCTGTGGCCACCTACAGGACTACCGTGCTTCCGGAGCGTACCGGTATGTATCAGGTAGGTACCCGTATATATCCGAAGAATCCTGAACTCCCGCACAGACAGGATTTCCCTCTCGTGAAATGGCTGTAGCCGCTACAGGCTTTTTTGACGGGGTCCATAGAGGACACCGTCATCTTCTCGATATATTGGTCTCCTCCGCCCGGAAGAGGGCGGAGAGGGCCATTGTAGTTACCTTTTCCAAACATCCGCGCACCGTCCTGCAGCAGGATGCAAGGACGCTGAGACTGCTTACTTCTACCGAAGAAAAGATAGCTCTGCTTAAGGCTTGCGGGGTAGATTCGGTGGAGGTGCTGGGCTTTGACCGCTCCTTTTCCTCTATGACCGCCCGTCAGTATCTTTCCGAGGTACTGCGTGATACTCTCGGCGTAACTGCCGTTGTGGTCGGATACGACACGCGTATGGGCTCGGACAGGCTTGGCCCGGATGCCATAGCGGAAACTGCTTCGCAGCTTGGACTTGAGGTTATTGTGTGCGGACCTGAGGGAGACATAAGTTCCACAAGGATAAGAAAGGCGTTGGAACAGGGCCTCGTGGAGGATGCCGCAGATATGCTCGGATACCGCTATATGCTTAACGGTGTGGTAGTTGCGGGCAATAGGATGGGCCGTACGATAGGGTTCCCTACAGCCAATATGAAACTTTACGAACCTCTCAAACTTGTGCCGTTGAACGGGGTTTACAAGGTTGAGGTGGAGGTGCTCGGCCGCCGGTTTTCGGGTATGACGAATATTGGATACCGCCCTACGCTGGGACTTGGGAACGAAAGGACCATAGAAACCAATATCTTTGATTTTAACGAAGACATCTATGGTCTTGACATTCAGTTGCGTTTCGTTTCCAGAGTCAGGGACGAGATGAAGTTCGACTCGATGAAGGAACTCGCCGCACAATTGGAAAAGGACAGGGCAGTTTGTTGCTGTCAGTAATTTTTATTATATTTGCAAAACAATGTTTATGGGTTCTGCCTTGACGGTGGGACTCCTTTTTAATATTTTTTATACTATGGCAGAGATTCATTATATGAGCCAGGACGGGCTTGACAAACTAAAAAAAGAGCTTGCGGACGCAATAGCCCGCAGACCGGCCATTTCGGCTGCAATCGCTGAGGCGCGTGAAAAGGGAGACCTTTCCGAAAATGCCGAATATGAGGCCGCCCGCGAGGCCCAGGGCCTGCTTGAACTGAACATCGCGAAACTGCAGACCCTTGTTGCCAATGCCAAGGTCGTTGATGCATCCCAGCTCGGCACGGACAAGGTTTCTATGCTGAACAAGGTAAAGGTTGAGAATCTCAACAACGGACGCATTATGGAATTTACCATCGTAGGCGAGTCCGAAGCTGACTTCTCCAAGGGCAAGCTTGCGGCAACCACTCCTATTGCCAAGGCCCTCATCGGCCACGGCAAGGACGAAGTTGTTGAAGCTCACGCTCCTTCAGGCATCATCAAGTTCAGGATCCTTGAAATTTCCCTCTGATGGCTACTCTTTTCACCCGCATAGCCAAGGGAGAGATCCCTTCGTACAAATGTGCTGAGGACGAGCATTTCTATGCATTCCTCGACATCAGTCCGATCGCTTTGGGACACACGCTTGTAATACCCAAGGACGTGGAGGATGACTACATTTTCCATCTTGACGAAAAAACCTACGCAGACCTCTGGGCATTTGCCCGCAAGGTGGCCGTAGCAATCAAGGCGGCAGTGCCTTGCGAGAGGGTAAGCGTTGCAGTGCTTGGAATGGAGGTGCCTCACACCCATATCCATCTCATCCCGCTCAACAGCGAGTCCGACTTTGATTTCCGCAAGGAACATCTGCATCCGGAACCGGAATGCCAGCAGCGCATTGCCAACGCTATTCTTGAACAATTCCAAAAGCTTTAATCCAATGAAACACAGTCTGTTTGCCGCAGCCACGATTGCGGTCCTGCTGTTTGCTTCCTGCTCCAATGACACAAGAATCAGCGGAAGCGTCAGGGACCTTCCTTCATCAGAGATCGTTGTCGCCCGTCTGGGCGTGGGTACATTTGAGAGTACGGACACGATAAAAACCTCTGCTGACGGATCGTTCAAGTATGCCCTGGACATAAAGAAGGGAGATCCGGAATTTGTGTATATCTATCATAATGACAAGAAGATAGCCTCGCTTCTTCTGGAAAAGGGGGAAAAGGTAAGACTTGAGACCGATACGCTCGGAAACTGCAGCGTAAGCGGTTCTGAGGGCTCCGAAATGCTCTCCGCCGTAGATTCATGTTTCACCTCATACGTAAGGCAGCTTGCTTCTACCGAGGACAGCAAGGAGTTGAGTTCCATTTATGTAAGCCATTACCGCGAGTCGGTCAAGTATATTATGGAACATCCTTTTTCACTTACCGTCATTCCGGTACTTTACGAAACGGTAAACAATCTTGCAACATTCGGCCAGTACACCGACGCCCTGCATTTCCGCAGCGCTTGCGACTCTCTCAAGACCGTATATCCGGAGTCCCGCTATGTAAAGGCCCTTGACAAGGAAGCTTCCAGAAGGGAGAACCTCCTGAGCCTTTCGGCAAGTATGGAATCTGCCCAGAGCATTGGATTTCCGGACCTCAACCTTACGGATATTACCGGAAACAAGATCAGTCTTTCTTCCGTTGACGCAAAGGCCATACTCGTTCACTTCTGGTCCGCCGACGATGCCGCACAGAAGATGATGAACCTTGATGTGCTTCAGCCTGTATATGACTCTTACCGCAGCCGCGGATTCGAGATCTATTCCGTGTGCATATCTGCCGACAAGGCTCTATGGGCTTCGGTCGTCAAGTCCCAGGACTTGCCTTGGATCAATGTCAACGACGGTCTGGGCAGCGCATCCCCTGCGATCAGGCTTTATAACGTCAGCGCCGTGCCGACATCATATCTGATTGCCGACGGCGAGATCGTTTCATCTGCGATAAAGGATGCCGCCGGCCTGCGCAGGCAGCTGGACAAGCTTCTCTAAAACAGTTTCTTGCGGCTGACGGTCGCAACAAATTCCTTAAGATAGAAGGGTTCAAAGTACGCTGTGTCTTTGAACCTTTTTTCGCAAAATGCCCTTTCGGCAAGGCGCGCCATGCCGGCAGCGTGCGGATTGACCTGCGCGAAATGCGCGTTCTCGGAAGTGATCACGCCGCTGCATTTCGCCGCGCCGTCACCTATGAAGAGCACCGGACCTTCTGATAGAATTGGCCCGAAACAATCTGCCTCGACGACCAGCGGACTGATCTCGCCGGCAAGCACGGGCGAGTCGGAAGGGTCGCCGGAAAAAGAGAACGGTGCGCAATAGACTTCCATCCTGCGCGCGTCTATCATCGGGACGATGCGGGTGCAGCCTTTCGGGAGCAGGCCTTCGGTGACCGCCATATCGGCGAGAATCTCCGGGGTGCGTATGGCTATCAGCGGCAGTCCGGAGCCGAAGCAGAGCCCCTTGGCGCTGGAGGAACCTACCCTGAGGCCGGTGTACGAGCCTGGTCCGGAGCTGACGCAGACTGCGTCAAGGTCCTTTGCATCCATTGCACATTCTGCCAGCACTTCCTTGATGAACGGTGCCGTCATCGCTGCGTGGGCGCGCTCTTCGCGACTCTCGCGGCTGGCAATCACCTTGCCGTCCGCAGCTATCGCAACGGAACAGAGCGAGGTCGAGGTTTCTATTAAAAGAATTCTATGCATTAATCATTCCTCCAACTGAGTCAAGTCCTTGAGTGACAATATTTTTAAGAAACGGGAATATCGTTAGTGAGAAGCTTTTCAGAGCCTGGAAAACCGAGCAGCCGGCAACGCTTTCGGGTGTGTAGAAGTGCAGCAGCCCGTTGAGCCACTCGACAAGCAGGATGAGAAGGCCCAGAACCAGGGCCGAGTTGAGTATGCCGAATATCACTCCTATGAGGCGGTTGAGCCATCCGAGAGAGGCCATACCCACCACCTTGGTGACAATGAGACCGACGAGAGAGGCAGCCATCAGGACCACAAGGAAAATCATACAGAAACTGACTATGTCGAGCACTCCGGGCTGAAGCGTCAGGTGGGGCTGGAGGAGTTCGCTCAACTGTGTGTGGAAGTGGAATCCTGCCCAGATGCTCAGAATGATTGCAACAAGTCCTATGACCTGACGTACAAAGCCCTTGCTCAGACCGTTATATATTCCCGGAATGAGAAGAAGCAGAAGAATGATGTCCAGAATAGCCATATGGTTATTGATAAAAAAGCCGGAATTTAGTACTTTTGCAGATTATTGTATGAGTTAAAGCGCAAATTTACAAAAAATATGACATTCAAAGAGTACAAGGGCCTTGATTTGGTGGCGGTCTCGGATGAAATTCTCCGCCGTTGGAAGAGCAACCATGCATTCGAAAAGTCTCTCGAACTGCGCGAGGGTGCCCCTGAGTTTATATTTTTCGAAGGCCCTCCGAGCGCAAACGGAATGCCCGGCATCCATCACGTGATGGCACGTTCCATCAAGGATGCCATCTGCCGTTACAAGACGCAGTCCGGCTACAAGGTCAACCGCCGCGCAGGTTGGGATACGCACGGACTTCCTGTCGAGCTTGGCGTGGAAAAGAAGCTCGGCATCACCAAGGAGGACATTGGACGCAAGATAAGTGTCGAGGAGTACAACCGCACCGAGGAGGTGATGAAATACACTGCCGAGTGGCGCAACCTTACCGAGCGCATAGGATACTGGGTCGATATGGACGACCCGTACATCACATACGACAACCGCTACATCGAAACCCTGTGGTGGCTGCTCAAAAAGATATACGACAAGGGCTATCTCTACAAGGGCAAGTCCATACAGCCTTACAGCCCTGCCGCAGGAACAGGTCTGAGCACCCACGAGCTTAACCAGCCCGGATGCTACCGCGACGTCAAGGATACCACTTGTTGCGCCCAGTTCAAGGTCAAGGGAGAGGAAGATCTCTATTTCCTCGCTTGGACCACTACGCCATGGACCCTGCCTTCAAACACTGCGCTCTGCGTGGGACCGAATATCGATTACGTAAAGGTACGCAGTACCAATCCATACACCGGCATCCCTGCAACCTACATTCTTGCCGAGGCGCTCGTTGGTTCCTGGTTCAATGACAAGATACCTTATGAGGTACTCCCGGGCAGCTTCAAGGGAAGCGAGCTTGCCGGAATGGAGTACGAACAGCTCATTCCGTGGTTCCGTCCGGACGAGGGAGCTTTCCGCGTAATCCTCGGTGATTACGTGACCGTTGAGGACGGTACGGGAGTCGTTCACATTGCCCCTACCTTCGGCGCTGATGACGCAAAGGTGGCAAAGGCAGCCGGAGTGCCGCCTCTGATGGTGACTGATGCAGAAGGCAACCCTCAGGCTCAGGTTGACCCGAAGGGCCGTTTCTACCGTATCGAAGACCTTGATCCTGAATATGTTGCAGAAAGGGTAAGCCCTGAATATTCAGAGTGGGCTGGCAGGTATGTCAAGAATGCCTATGACAGCACCCTCCCTGCGGATGCTCCGACGCTTGACGTGGATATATGCGTAATGCTCAAGGGTTCAAACAAGGCATTCCGCATCGAAAAGCACGTTCATACCTATCCTCACTGCTGGCGTACCGACAAGCCTGTGCTTTACTATCCTCTGAACAGCTGGTTCATCCGTACCACGGCGGTGCGTGACCGTATGATTGAGCTCAACGGCCAGATCTGCTGGAAGCCTGAGGCAACCGGAACCGGCCGGTTCGGAAAGTGGCTGGAGAACATCCAGGACTGGAACCTCAGCCGCAGCCGTTACTGGGGCACCCCGCTGCCTGTATGGCGCACCGAAGACGGAAAGGAAGAAATATGCATAGGAAGCGTTGCCGAACTCTACGCCGAGATAGACAAGGCTGTTGCAGCCGGAATTATGGCAAGCAACCCTCTCCGGGACAAGGGATTCGACCCTGCTGACATGAGCAAGGAAAATTATGACCGCATAGACCTTCACAGGCCGTACGTGGATAATGTATTCCTCGTTTCCCCGACTGGACGCAAGATGACTCGCGAGACCGATCTCATCGACGTATGGTTTGACTCGGGCAGTATGCCTTATGCTCAGGTAGGTCTCAGGGGCATGGACACGGAATCATTCGGCTGCACGGCAGACTTTATCGCCGAAGGCGTGGACCAGACCCGCGGTTGGTTCTACACCCTGCACGCCATCCATACCATGGTCAGCGATACGCCTGCATTCAAGAGAGTAATTTCCAACGGACTCGTGCTCGACAGCAAGGGCGACAAGATGTCCAAGCGTCTGGGCAATGCTGTGGATCCTTTCAAGGCGCTTGACCAGTATGGCGCCGATGCCCTCCGCTGGTATATGCTCACCAACGCCCAGCCTTGGGACAACCTCAAGTTTGACCCTGTCGGAGTTGACGAGGTAAGGAGGAAATTCTTCGGAACCCTCTACAACTGCTACTCGGTATTTGCCCTCTATGCCAACATCGACGGGTTTGACCCTGCATCCGAGGCTGTTCCGTATTCGGAAAGACCTATGTTCGACCGCTGGATCATCAGCCGTCTCAATACCCTTGTCGCTGCCGTCATCGCCGCTTACGAGGACTACGACATAACAAGTGCCGGCCGTCTTATCCAGGACTTTGTCTGTGACGACCTGTCCAACTGGTACATCAGACTCAACAAGAAACGCCTCTGGGGCGCCGGTCTTGCACAGGACAAACTTTCCGCTTACCAGACACTGTACGAAACACTCAGGAGCATAGCCCTGCTTTCTGCTCCGATTGCACCGTTCTACAGTGAAAGACTGTGGCTCGACCTCGTGCCGGACAGCGATTCGGTTCATTACCGGGCAATGCCTCAGTACCGTTCCGAACTTGTTGACAAGGACCTTGAAGAGAGTATGGGATTTGCCCAAAAGGCATCCTCAATGGTTCTCGCCCTCCGCAAGAAGGTCTCAATCAACGTCCGCAAGCCGCTCGCAAAGGTGCTGCTGCCGGTAATCGACGACAATGTCAAGGCACATATCGAGAGGGTCAGGGACATATTCCTCACGGAGGTAAACGTCAAGGAACTCGAATTTATCCACGACACCACGGGCATCATCACCAAGAAGATCAAGCCAAACTTCAAGACCCTCGGCAAGAAATACGGAAAGCAGATGAAGGAGATTGCATCCGCATTTGCAGGCCTGTCCCAGGAAAGCATCTGCGACATCGAGCGCGCTGCAGACTATGTGCTTGACCTGCCTTCTGGCAAGGTTACTCTCTCGGCGGGGGATTACGAAATCACTTCCGAGGATATGCCGGGACATCTCGTTGCAAGCGAAGGTACCCTTACCCTTGCTCTCGACATCGTCCAGACACCTCAGCTCATACGCGAAGGCAATGCCCGTGAACTTATTCACCCTGTACAGAATCTGCGCAAGAAGTGCGGACTGGATGTGACCGACCGCATTTCAACCAGCATCTATGCGGATGGAGCCGTTTACGACGCCGTTGCAGACGCTCTCGGTGAGTACTCCGAATACGTTTCCGCTCAGACCCTGTCAACTTCACTTGAACTCAAGAGCCTCTCCGAAAAGCCGGAAGAAGCTGCGGAAGTTGAATGGGGAGAGGGGAATATTTATATCAATATCGTAAGAAACAACTCATAAAACGCTAATGTTATGGCAGAAGAGATCAAAAACCGTTATTCTGATGAGGAACTTGCCGAGTTCCGCGCCATTATTGAGGAAAAGCTAGCTGCAGCAAAGGCCGAGTATAAAACCTTGAGGGAGATTGTGATGAACAGCTCTACCAATGATATCGAGGACACATCTCCTTCGTTCAAGACAGTGGAAGACGATGGTGCAAACCAGCTTTCAAAGGAGGAAGCAGGACACCTTGCGCAGCGTCAGTACAAATTTATCCAGAATCTCGAGGCTGCTCTTGTCCGCATCGAAAACAAGACCTATGGCATATGCAGGGCTACGGGCAAGCTGATACCTAAGGAGCGCCTGCGCCTGGTCCCTCACGCCACCCTTACCGTCGAGGCAAAGGAAATGATGTCCAAGGGCAAGTAGCGGCTTATGAAAAAGACACCGAAGGCTGCGTTCTTCCTTGTTCTGGGCGTGTTGCTGGTAATCATCGATCAGGTCATTAAAGTCCTGGTCAAGACCAATATGGACCTTGGGGAGCAGATTTTTGTCATAGGACAGTGGTTCCGTCTCTGCTTTGTAGAGAATGAGGGAATGGCATTCGGAATGGCATTCGGCGGCAAGGTAGGCAAGCTTCTGCTGACCATTTTCCGCATCGTGCTCAGCGGACTGCTGATATGGTGGATAGCATCCATGTGCCGCAAGAACCGCAAAGCCATATCCCAAGGCATCCAGGCCCCTGTTCCGGTGGGAGTCCTCGTCGGCCTTACACTGATAACGGCAGGCGCGATAGGCAACGTGATAGACTGTCTCTTTTACGGAATCATCTGGGATTATGCCCCGCTGATGTTCGGCAAGGTTGTGGATATGTTCTATTTCCCTATCATCAGAAGCGGTGAAAGGGTACTGTTCTTCAATCCTGTGTTTAATTTTGCCGACAGCTGCGTAACTGTCGGCGCATTCTATCTGCTGCTCTTTCACTGGCGCTTCTTTGCCCAGGATGAGAAGAAAGATACAAAAGGTGATGAAGCATAGGTCCGGACTGGACAGAAGGCTGAACGGAGAGATACTGCGTCTAGCCATTCCGAGCATTCTTGCAAACATTACGGTTCCTCTTGTCGGTATCGCCGACACGGCAATCGCCGGTCACATCGCAACTTCTGCGGGGGCCGGCGCTGCTGCTCTCATAAGCGCAATAGCAATCGGAAGCACCCTCTTTGACCTGCTCTACTGGAATTTCGCGTTTCTGCGCGTCGGCACCGGAGGCCTGACCGCCCAGGCATTCGGCTCCGGCGACAAGGTCGAATGAGGCCGTGTGGTTGTCCGCGCTATGACCATAGCCCTCGGCTGCTCACTGCTGCTCCTGCTGCTGCATCCGCTTTTCCTCAGGCTCGCCCTGCTCTGCATAGGCAGCACCCCCGAGATAAAAGAATTGGCAAGCAAATACTTCCTCATACGCATCTGGGCTGCCCCGGCGACTCTTGGCCTGATGGCATTCAAAGGCTGGTTCATAGGAATGCAGGACAGCGTCAGCCCTATGGCAACCGACATTGTCGTCAACGTCACCAACATCGCGGCATCCATACTGCTCGCCTCCGGAATCACCCTCTCCGACGGACGCTGCCTCCTGCCCGCAATGGGCTTCAGCGGCATCGCCACCGGCACCGTCATCGCCCAGTACACCGGCCTGCTGCTCGCCGGCTGCATCTTCCTGCTGCGCTACCTCCGCCCGCTATTCCTCCCGGTGCTGCGAAACGTTCAAGGAAGAATTGTGCCGAAACTCCGTGCCGTTTTCCTTGGCTCGCAGACCTCCCGCTTCTTCCGTACAGGCGCGGACCTGATGGTAAGGTCGCTGTGCTTCATCGCGGTATATATCGGATATACGGTCATTTCCAGCTATTACGGCGACTCGCTGACAGCAGTGTGCTCGATAATGATGAAACTGCTGATGATTTTCTCATATTTCACGGACGGATTTGCCTATGCCGGCGAGGCAATGACCGGGCGCTACATAGGGGAGGGGAATGCTCTGGCGATGCGTTCTACGGTGAAGTGGACCTTCGTGTGGAGCCTTTCGCTGGCTGCACTCTTTATGATCCTTTATGCATTCGGAGGAGAACTGCTCCTGAGGATGATGACTTCGGATGAACTGATAATAGCAGATGCAAAAGCCTATCTGCCCTGGCTGCTGCTGATGCCGCCAGTGGGCTGCGCCGCATTTAACTGGGACGGAATCTACATAGGTGCAACCGCCTCGCGCCAGATGCGTAACTCGATGCTTTGGGCGACAGTGCTGTTCTTCGGAACATTCGCCCTCGGACGGATTGCCCTGCCCTTATCCCTTCGCACGCCCGAACTGCTGACGCATATTCTCATGGCCGCATACTTCGCCCACCTGCTCGCCAGAACGGTCTATCTTACAATCAAATACAAAACCATCGCGAAGCTTTAGCGCCTGCGATTATATGACTGAAGCGCTCGTGGTAAGTCTGGTTCGGGTGCGTCAGGATTTACAGGTTTTCTAGCCATTCCGTAGAGGACGCTGCCGGCTCGGAGAACATCGCGGAGAAGATGCTTCCTGAACCGGCAGTAAGATGGAATGTAGTACTGAACTACTTGAGTGTCAGAGATTTGATAAACTCGACTTCTTCCTTGCTGAATGGACTTCCGTCTCGGCGGAAGATGTCGTGGAACCATAATGGCGGCTCTTCTAGCTCAGGAAGAGGATCGTCCCAGGTAAAGATGGTGTTTGTCTTGCCGGCCACGAGTCCCCAGTTGATTGCAGCAACCCTGTTGGCCTTAAGCACAGGAAGGCAATTCTGGAAGGTGCTGTTCTTGGTCCTTCCCATATATTCCGTGCAGAACATAGGCCTGCCGTAGCGTTGCAGGGTATCTATGGTCTGTTGCTGTGTAACGCCGTCGCTGTAGCAGTGATATGAAGTGATGTCGGAGTTGGCAAGCTGGAAACTGTTCAACTCCTTGAGTCCGTTGCTCCATACACCTGAGGTAAGCGGTTGCGATGGTCTTACTTCCTGCGCCCATTTGAAGGCATTCTTGAGCAGTGGCAGACTTTTGGACTTGTATCTGGAATTGCCCGGCTCGTTGTAGAGATCCCACATCAGCACGCGCTCATCGTCCGCAAAAGTGACCAGAATGTCCTTCATATACTTTTCCAGGGCAGGGTAGAGGGTCAATGTGTCGGCCCTGAGGGCATCGGAAGGGTCGCGAACCCAGCCCGAGTTGTGTATGCCGGGCTTTGGCTCCGGCTGCTTTCCGTATTGCGATGCCGCGTTCCAGCAGTCGTCGAAAAATACCAGTACCGGACGTATGGAGTGAGTCCTGCAGATGTCCAGAAAGTCGTTTATCCTGTCTTTAAGTCCTTGTGGGTCATTGGCATAGACCACGCTGCTAAGATATACCCTCAGTGTGTTGAATCCTATGCCTTCCGCCCATCCGAGTTCCTTGTCGATCTGCTCGTGGTTGTAGGTGGAAGCACTCCACATTTCAATCTGGTTGATCGCATCCGAAGGGATGTAGTCGCAGCCGACAGGCCAATCCAATCCGGCATACCACTCCCTTGCCTGAGCCTCGCTCCAGCGCGCCTCCTTGCGGTTGCGATAAGGCTCCAGTTCAAGCACGTCTATTGCCGGAAGTTTCTTCTCAGCGTTGAGGACACGGACAAGGTTCTCTCCTTTCCTGAGCGTGCAGACATATTCAAGTTCAGCCCATCTGCCGGATATGTTTCTGCCGACAACAGGAATCTCCTCGCCGTTTACTTCGAGATGCACGTCGTTGAGGGCATCGGCATTGGCGACTCTGAGCTTCAGGGTGTATTTTCCTCCCTTGCGGCTCAGGACTTCACGCCACTCGAGACAATTCTCCTCCGACTCTCCCAGGTTCACGACAGCCGCCCTGCCGGAAGCGCCCTCTGCAGGCACGTACTTGCCGCCTTTGCCATCGATCGCGGTAAAGGCAGGGCAGTAGCCCCATTCAGCCTCGTAGAGCCGCGGCTCGATGCGCTTGCCCTCTACCCTGAACACCCTTGCCGAATGCGGTTCGAGTTCCAATTCGAGCGTGCTGCACCTGCCCAGGTCGGCGTGACGGTTCAGGTCGCGAACGTTGAATTGTCCATCGAATTCAAGTTCTTCGGCGCTTACGCAGAAGCGGGTTGCAGTGTCGGCAGGGTTGTAGAAAGCGACCGCTCTGGTTCCGGACCACTTGCGCAGTATGTCCTTGACAAAGACGCAGCTTTCGCCCTTGTGCTGGGCGACGTGCGCCTGCAGTCCGAGAGGGTCCTGGTTAACCGCAATCAGCTCCTTGTTGGTGATGATGTCCATAGTCTCCTGCGGTATGTACTCCATATCGCAGCCGAGCAGCAGCGGGGAACTCATTATGCACCAGATGCTGAAATGCGCTTCCTCTTCGGTGTAGCTCAGGCCCAGACCATCCTCCCAGAAAGGCGAAGGCTTGATGTTGTAGCCTACCGCGAGCATATCCATATCGTTGTAATGCCCGTCAGAAGCGTATGCGGAAAGATAAAGGTTCTTGCCGACTATGTATTTGATGGAGGACCATACAGGCCTGATGTCACCGGAGATTCTCCACGAATCTCCTACCTTGTCCACCCAGGTCCCCGGATAGTTCCAGCGGCAGATGTTTATCTCTATCGGCTTACAGGCCACGCTGTCTATGACTTCCCTGATGCGTGTGTAGCGCTCTGCCTCATCCAGCCCGAGGTCGCGGCCGCCGCAGTAGTCTATCTTGATGAAGTCGAAGTCCCATTCGTTGAAATACCTCTGCGCGTCGGCAACATCGTGTCCGTAAAGTCCGGCTCCGAGTCCGTTCAGGTCGTGGTTGTAGCTCGAACCGCAGGTGTTATGGCCTGCATCCGAGTAGATTCCCGCCTTGAGGCCGAGGGAATGTATGCGGTCAACAAGCTCTCTCATCCCTTCACTGCCCTTCGGAAAGCGCTGAGGGTGGGGAATCATACGGCCGAGGGAGTCCCTGTAGCCGAAGAATCCGTCATCGATGTTGACGAAGCGGTAACCGGCGTCAAACAGCCCTTTTTCCTTCATCAATTCTGCCTGATGGGTGATGATGGAGTCCGAGATATCGACCATATAGGCATTCCAGGAACTCCATCCCATCATAGGCGGCTTGACGGCAGCCGTCCTGCCCGTACATCCGTCAATGGCGGAAACGAGCACGACGACGGCCGCAGCCAGCAATAATTTTCGGAAACAATTCATTCTCTGATTATTTCTTTACAACTTTAATGTCATCTATGACAAGACGATAGACTCCGCCGGTGGTGGTGTTGACTATCATCAGACTCTCACCCTGATAGAGATCTACATCTATACTTGCGCTTGCTCCACGGTAGTCAAAGGTGAAGTCGGTGTTGGTAGCAGCGGCTCCCTCAAGATAAGGAGGGGCAACAGTGACTGTTCCGACTACCTTGTAGGTCTTGCCGTCATAGATGGCTGACGGGTTGTACTGCCTGATTTCAAGCTTCTGGGCGAATGACGAAGGTGAGTTTGAAACACCGATGTAAGTGAAACTCAAGGTGCAGGCGGTCGTCTGGTCAGTCTTGAGAAGATCGCTGTTGATACCAGGGGTTGCAACCCATCTCCTGTCGCCGTCAAGCAACACGGCACCCATCATCGGTCGTGTCTGAGGTGACATATACCATC
>SAMEA3663015__coassemble_467_pt1 | contig 15855 bp, 16 predicted proteins | sample SAMEA3663015__metabat2_high_PE_009 | metagenome-assembled genome bin SAMEA3663015 (sample SAMEA3663015) | pig gut metagenome | biome: pig gut; feature: pig-associated habitat; material: faeces | place: France | collected 2012
TGTGAAAAGGCCGATTTTACACACGGGATGATATAACTGATTCCAGTTGACTCAATTTTGTCCACGAAATCGGGGGTTTTTATGGACAAAATGGTCTGAAATGCAGTTTTGTCCACGAAATTGCCGGTTTTTATGGACAAAAAGAGTTGTGGCGGTGTAAGAGTGTTCTGGCATGTCAAGCTTAGTTCTGGCATGTCACGGTTTCCATCCCTCCTAACCAAGCTGAGTTGAGCTTTCCCTTTTCGGGAACAGGTGACTTATTCAAATTTTGGTTTTTCTCGTTTTGATAGTTAATAACTGGTAAAAGTTTACTTTTGGGTGTTTTCCCTAAGTTTTTGTGGATGAATCATTTGACAAATTTCAAGAGAGAGTTGTTCTCGGACTGCAAAATCTTTATTTCTTCCACTCTATGAGCAATCTTGTGGCCAAAACAAAAGCGACCGCTAGCCTTTTGGCTTGAGGTCGCTCTTGATATTTTTCAAGATCCCGTGAAACGATACGGAGACCTTGTGAGGTTTGCCAAATTTCGCTGCATTTATGCGTATCCTAAGGAAGTCTTGTAGGACCCCGCGGATTATTTCCGGATTATGCAGCAACTTTTGGCAATTATGCCATGAAGGTTGGGAGGAGTGCTCCGACGAGACCGAGGATGGCGTAGAATTCCGGGAAAGCGGCGTAAATCATGGTGTTGGTCATTACGTCGTGGCCCTGGCTGATTCCTACGATACCGTTGGCGCAAATCTGTCCCTGACGGATTGCAGACATAAGACATACGATGCCGACTGAGATGCCGACGCCGAATGCGATTGCACCGTTTGCAGCAAGCCACTCCTTGTTAAGCAGCCACATAAGGAATGCTACGAATCCGTAGAGACCCTGGGTTGCAGGCATCGCTGAGAGGATCATATAGCTGGATGACTTCTCAGGATTTTTCTTGAGAGCGCCTTCTGCTGCATTTCCGGCAATTGAAGTGCCGATTGAACTACCTACACCGGCAAGGCCAAGCATAAGGCCGAGACCGAGATAACCGAGAATTGATTCGAACATAATTTGTAAGTTATTGTTTATTGTTTATTGATTTTCAAAGGTCTGTATTCCACGCCCTTGCCCACATATCCGGAGTTCTTGAAGTACTCCACGAAGGTAAGACGCAGAGGGTGTACAAATGCTCCGAGACAGCTCATCGCAAGATTGAGCGCGTGGCCGAGGAGGACGATGACAATGAAGAATATCCACTGGAAGGTCGGATGGTCGCCGAGTACCAGACCGCCGAGGGTGTTGAATGCGCTTCCGAGCATTCCTCCGGCAAGTCCGAGTGCATAGAGACGAATGTAACTGAGTACGTCACCGAGCAGTCCGGTCGCCATCTGGTAGGTATCCCAAAGTCCGGCTCCGATGTTGATGAGCGGATTGCGGCCAGGTTTGTTGAATATGAAAATGCCGAGTACGCTGACTGCAGCAATTCCTATTACAATCCATTTGAGCACTTCAGCCGGCAGTTTAAGCAATGCCCCGACACTCAACACGATAAGCGAACCTACTATCAGCAGTGTCCAGCCCCAGGAACTGATGGTCTCCTTAAATCCGAACCTCTGCGTGTACAGCAGAGACTTTACCACCATTGCAAGACAGATGTGAACCACACCGATTCCCAATGCAAGAACCATCTGCAGAGGGAAGGTGCCGACATTGCCCGTGAGCATTATGCCCTTAAGCCAGTCAGGAACCCAATTTGCCGCAGACAGGTCAATTCCGAAGAATGTCCCCAGGAAAATTCCGACAACAAAGGTCCCTATGCCGAGAGTCCGGATAAGCCTCCAGAATTTGGCCAGTCCCATAGGACCGTCCCCCTTGATGCCCTTGAATGCATAAGCGATGGCGATGAGCAGCAGTCCGTAGCCTGCGTCTCCCATACACATCGAGAAGAACAGCAGATAGAACGGAGCCAGTATAGGAGTGGCATCCCATTCGTCATACACAGGCATTCCATACATCCCGGTCAAAGACTCGAACTGCCTTGCAAACCAGTTGTTCTTTAGCTTGATAGGAGGATTGTCTTCCTTGGTAGCCACTTCCGAGGTCCAATAAAGACCTTCCTCGGCATCAAGTTTCGCAGAAATGGACGCATCGTCCGCAGTAGGAGCAAAGCCGGTCAAAATGCAAAGCTTGTCCTCCGCTGCCTTTTCTGCAGAAACCCCGGCAAGGTACAATTCCAGACTATTAAGATTGCTCTCCAGCTTTTCCTTGAGAGCGGGCAGCAAGGCCTTTTCTCCGTCAAGCCGTGTGATGCACTGCCCGAGTTCCTTTTCGAGAGACTTTATCTTGGCATCGCAATTGTCCACGGAAACCTGGGGTCCCTTGCATTCCGGAACAGGGAAGGAATAATCCTCTGCTGGACCGACAGTAACGAACCAAACTTTGCCATCGCCGCGTTCGACGATCTCAAGTGGCTGAAGCTCAGACCATTCCTCCTTGAACTTGTTGTCAGCTACGCAATAGAAACGCATCTTGAGTCCAAGCCTTCCGAGTCCGCTAAGCTTTTCAGCCTCGAAAGTCCCCCATACTTCCACTTCCTTGCGAGTCTTGCGGGTCTGGTCGAGTTCTGAACTGATTCTGACGAATTGCTCATCCCTGGCGTACCTGTCGCCCGAGATGTCTGCAATGCGCTTCCTCAGTTCCTCTGACTCGGCAAGCAGAGCGGAAGAATGAGCGTCAACAGGCTTGGAAGAGCGCCTGATGTCGATAATGCCGAGGGACTGAATGCTCTCAAGTATCCGGCTCTCATCTCCGGAAAGCATTATCAGAGAGTATTTTGTCATCGGTGTAATCATCCTTCTGCCTCCTCTTCTTCTTCAGCGGCGTGACGGGTCTTGACAATCTTTGATGAGGCCTTGCTCAGATTCTCCTCGTCTTCCATATATCGTTTGATCTTGCGGATGGCCTCCTGATATCCCGGAATCTGCACCTTTTCGTAAAGATTCACCTTCTGGGTGGTCTTTTTTCGGTTAAATTCGAGTATCCTCCGCTTCTCCTCGTAAACCTCCGACTCTATGCCCAGACGTGTCAGTTCCTTGAGAATGCTGACGCCGTCGGCGTACCAGGCCGGCTTGACGAAGGCGTTGAACGGCATAAGCTCATACAGTATCTCATCCACCTGCGGAGTCTTGACACCTGCAACCTTTACGGTGCGCATCCTGACATCCGTTATGCGAATGAGTCCGGGCTCGAATTCGTTCCATAGCGCGGCAAGGTAGTCGTAGCGCTTCAGAGCGTCTTCAAGCTCGGCAGCAAGCCGCTCGGACTCCCTCTTGGCTACAAGCACGCTGGCGCGCAGGGCCGCCTCCTTGTTTTTCAGGGTAGGCAAGGCCTTTTGGCGCACCTTGAGCTGCTTGCCCAGGTTCGTCAGAGATGTCTTGTTGTATTGAAACTTGATAGCCATTACTTGTGCCAGTATTTATCGATAAGGGCCTGCTTGATACCGGTTTCTGCCGGAGTGAAGTATTTTGCGAACAGTTCCCAGGCAGTGTCCAGGGCCTCTTCTATCTTGATGTTGACGTCGATGGACAACAGTCTGGTGGCGTATTCCTTTGCATAGTCAAGACAGCGCAGGTCGTAGTCGGAAAGGTCGAAACCGTTCTCCAGCTTGGTCTTTGCGTTCTGGGCATCGGCATACAGACGGACACCTGCATTCATCACCTGACTGTGATCCTCGCGTGTCTTCTTGCCCTGAACGAGCTGCTTGAGTCGTGAGAGACTGCGGAATGGATCCACGATGACCTTGCCGGAGTCGGAGTCTGCCCTGAGGTAGAGCTGACCCTCGGTAATGTATCCGGTGTTGTCCGGAATGGCGTGAGTGATGTCACCGTCGTTGAGCGTAGTAACCGCAATGATGGTGATTGAACCTCCGTCAGGAAGCTGCACGGCCTTCTCGTAGATCTTTGCTAGGTCGGAGTAAAGCGAGCCAGGCATAGAGTCCTTTGAAGGAATCTGGTCCATACGGTTCGACACGATTGAGAGCGCATCGGCGTACAGGGTCATATCTGTCAGGAGGACAAGCACTTTCTCGTTCTTGTCAACGGCGAAATATTCAGCTGCGGTAAGAGCCATGTCCGGAATGAGCAGACGCTCTACAGGCGGCTCTTCCGTGGTGTTTACGAAGGAAACGATTCTGTCGAGGGCTCCCGCGCTTTCAAATTCGTGCTTGAAGAAGAGGTAGTCATCGTTTGACAGACCCATTCCTCCGAGGATAATCTTGTCCACGTCAGCTCTAAGCGCCACATCGGCCATTACCTGGTTGTATGGCTGGTCCGGGTCGGCGTAGAAAGGAATCTTCTGACCTGAAACGAGGGTGTTGTTGAGGTCGATGCCCGCGATACCGGTAGGAATGAGCTCACTTGGCTGGCGGCGCTTGTAAGGGTTTACGGAAGGACCTCCGATTTCCCTTTCTTCACCCTCTACGGCAGGACCGCCGTCGATTGGGTCTCCGTAGGCGTTGAAGAAACGGCCTGCAAGCTGGTCGCTGACCCTGATGGTAGGAGGCGCGCCGTTAAATGCCACTTCGGCATCGGTAGGGATGCCCTCGGTTCCGGCAAATACCTGCATAGTTACAAGGTCACCCTTGGTCTTTACGACCTGGGCAAGCCTTCCATCCACGGTTGCGAGCTCATCATTGGCAACTCCGCTCGCCTTAAGTGAAATAGTGGCCTTGGTTATGGCCTGAAGTTGCGTATAAGTGCGCTGAAATGCTTTTGTTGCCATATCTATGAAAGAAGCTCGTTAAGATTGTTGCGGTTCTGTTCAAATGCTTCGGATCCCCAGGCCGAGTAGTTCATCTGACGCATCGCGTTGATGATCTGCTTGAAACGCTTGCGGCACTCCTCGTAGTCGTCGAACTGGAACTTGCGGTCGCAGACGTCAAGTATGAGGTTGAGCATATATTTCTGACGTTCCATAGGGGTAACGGCGTCGGTCTCGTCAAATGCGTCCTGCTGCAGGAATGCGAAGTCAACGAGTTCTCCCTTCCAGAACGCCTCGTGGTAACTCATAGGAACACCGTCATCGCCGAGGATGTTGATCTGGTCGGCCATTTCACGGCCCCTGCGAACTATGTTCTTGGCTTTCAATACCTTTTCAACCCATCCCTTCTCGACTTTTTCGTCAAGGTAGCTGATGATCTCGGGATACTCGAGATATTTGGAGTATGAATCGATAGGGTTTACGGCAGGGTAGCGTTTCTGGTCCGCGCGGTTCTGCTCGAGGGCATAGAAACAACGCGCCGCCTTCTTGGTTCCTTCCGTTACAGGCTCCTTGAGGTTTCCTCCGGCAGGGGAGACGGTTCCGATGAAGGTTACCGCGCCGGTCTTGCCGTTGTTGAGCACAACCATTCCCGCACGCGAATAGAAGTTTGAAATGATGGCGGAAAGATCGACAGGGAATGCATCCGCGCCAGGAAGTTCCTCCATACGGTTTGACATTTCCCTGAGGGCCTGTGCCCATCTTGATGTGGAGTCGGCAAGAAGCATGCATCTGTGACCCATTGCGCGGTAGTATTCGCAAATGGTCATTGCAGTGTAAACCGAAGCCTCTCGGGCGGCAACAGGCATATTCGAGGTGTTGCAGATGATTACGGTACGCTCCATAAGCTTGCGTCCGGTATGAGGATCGACGAGTTCAGGATACTCGGTAAAGATTTCCACAACCTCGTTTGCGCGCTCTCCGCAGGCTGCCATCACCACGATATCGGCTTCGCCCTGCTTTGCGATTGCGTGCTGGAGCACTGTCTTGCCGCATCCGAAAGGTCCCGGAATAAATCCCGTACCGCCCTCGGCGATAGGGTTGAAGGTATCGAACACCCTGACACCGGTCTCCATAATCTTCTGCGGACGTGGCTTTTCCTTGTAGCCCTTGATGGCAACCTTTACAGGCCATTTCTGCACCATAGTCACTTCCACGTCGTTGCCGTGGCTGTCGGTGAGCACTGCGATGCAGTGGTCGATGTTGTATTTTCCGGCCTTTTCCACGCTCTTTACCGTGTAGTCTCCCTTGAACGAGAACGGTACCATAATCTTGTGGTCAAGCCAGCCTTCCTTCACGTTTCCCAGCCAGTCGGCGGCAGATACCTTGTCTCCCGCTTTTGCAAGAGGTTCGAAGTCCCAGAGGGTTTCGTGGTTGAGAGGGTCGGTGTATTCGCCTCTCTTGAGGAATACGCCATCCATTGTGGTGAGGTCGTTCTGCAGACCGTCATATACGCTGGACAACAGTCCCGGACCGAGGGTTGCCTCGAGCATCTTGCCGAGGAACTCTACGTTGTCTCCGTTCTTGAGCCCGCGTGTGCTCTCGAATACCTGCACGGAAGCCTTGTTTCCCGTGACTTTGATTACCTCAGCAAGGAGGTCCGTTCCGGCCAGGTTGATGTAGCAGAGTTCGTTTTCCGCTACAGGTCCGTTGACCTCGACTGTCACGAGGTTGGACACGATTCCTGTAACCTTTCCTGTACTTTTCATATTTATCTTGTTTTTCTTATTTCATCAACCAGTTTGCGGAACATCTCGCGGCCCGTCTGCGGGTCAAGCGCCGTCCATCTTTCGATAATCTTGAGCTTGACGACAAATCCGAGTATGCAGTCAAGTGAAAAGACCTCCATACCCGTCAGCTCGTCAATCTTTTCCCAGCACAGATCGTCAAGATTCCTCTCCCTGCGCAGTATGTCGCTGTCGTGCAATATGTTGCGTAACCTTTCCCCATCCTCGCAATCGCCGCCTTCCTCAGCGTCGGCAAGCACCAGGTCAAGACCGGGTTCCCTTCCGAGAGCCTCGTTGAGATAAGCTGTCTTGGCATTGCGGAGGTCAAGGTCGAAACGGGAGAATCTTCTCAGAAACCGGCTCTTGCAGCCCAGGGCCTCGCGGTAGTACTGCTCCCCGGGACCTTCCTCGGTATAAGAAGCCAGGAGCAGGTCGAGCAGTTTCCTGTCCGCCGCCTTGAGGGACTGCCTTATCTCCCCGATCAGTTCGTCCGCCTGCTGAGGCGTGATGCTGCGGTTGTCAGGCGTCAGCGCAGGCAGCGAGGCTATGACATATTCATAATTGTCATAGTCAGGCACATAGCTGCTGTTCTGCCAAATGCTGTCGTTGTACTCCATAAGTACCCGCTATCCGAAAAGGATTTTTTTGGTTACAGGACGCAGATACTCGGAAATGAGTTTGCGGAAGGTGTCCTCGGTCAGACTGACGAAATAGCTGCCGTCCTTTGGTCCGATGGTAAATCCGCCCTCGATTTTCTTGGAAAATCCGGCCTCGATGCCTTTTCCGATCTTTGAGGCAAGCTCCTTCTTTGCCCACGGCTCAAGTTCCTTGCGAAGTTTTTCCGGCATTACCAGGGCGATATCCACGCTTTCGGTAGCGCTGAACTTTTCTGCCACGGCACTGATAATCTGCTTGAGGAAGTCTGTATCGCCGAGTGCCTTGTCCACGCCTTCGTTGCAGATGCATCCGGTAAGGATGTTCTCAATATCCTTCCTGGTTGCCTGCAGGCACTGTTCGGCTGCCATCTTGAGGTCTGAGCGTACCTTCGACTGAAGGTCTGCGGCCTGCTTTTCGGCTTCTGCCTTGATTGCTTCAGCCTCGGCCTTGGCCTTTGCTACTATCTCATCGGCCTGCTTTCCGGCCTCTTCGAGAATGCGGGCTCCTTCTTCCTTGCCCTTGGAGAGTCCTTCGCTGTAAAGTCTCTCCGTGAGTTCCTGTAATTTGTTTGACATATCGTCGAATATGGTTTTTATGTTATTGGCTATTTGTAATCCACAAATGTAAGCATTCATCTTGTAATTTACAAAACGAAAGCCCACATCTTTCCTGCATATTCTGTGCCTTGGCCAGAAGAGGAAAGATGCGGGTATTGTGCAGCCTTGTGCCGGTTTATGACAAGAATCCCAGCAGTATGCCGGCTGCAACTGCGGAACCTATCACGCCGGCTACATTCGGAGCCATGGCGTGCATAAGCAGGTGGTTGTCCGGATCATACTGGAGACCGACCGTTTCCGACACCCTTGCCGCATCAGGAACGGCAGAGACTCCGGCATTTCCGATTAGCGGGTTTATCTTGCGACCTTCCTTGAGGAAGATGTTCATAAACTTGACAAACAGCACTCCGCAGAATGTCGCGATGATGAATGAGACAAATCCTAGGCCGAAAATAAGGATGGACTTTGGACTCAGGAATACGTCCGCCTGGGTCGAGGCGCCGACGGTAAGCCCGATCAGAGTAGTCATTACGTCAATAAGCGGTCCGCTTGCCGTCTGTGCAAGCCTTCGGGTTACTCCGGACTCCTTGAGCAGGTTTCCGAAGAACAACATTCCGAGAAGAGACAGGCCGCTCGGGACTATGAAAGCGGTGCAGATGAACCCTACGATCGGGAAGATGATCTTTTCCTTCTGGCTCACCTTGCGCAGCGGAGCCATCCTTATACACCTTTCCTTCTTGCTGGTTAACAGCAACATAATCGGTTTTTGTATGACCGGAACCAGAGCCATGTACGAGTATGCTGAAATTGCAATCGCACCCATAAGGTCAGGAGCAAGTCTTGAACTCAGGAATATGGCTGTAGGACCGTCCGCACCACCGATAATGCCTATCGCACCGGCTTCGGCAGGTGTAAAGCCCAGGTGCAGCGCAAGCATATAGGCTCCGAAGATTCCTATCTGTGCCGCGGCGCCTATCAGAACCAGCCTGGGTTGCGAAATCAGGGCTGAAAAGTCAGTCATGGCTCCTATCCCGAGGAATATCAGAGGAGGGTACCATCCCTTCTTCACTCCCTGGTAAAGAATGTTCATCACGGAACCTTCCTCGTATATGCCCACATTGAGACCCATTCCGGTTTCCGGGTCGAAGAACAGCGGGATGTTACCGACTATGATGCCGAATCCTATCGGCACGAGCAGCAGGGGCTCCCACTTCTTGACTATGCCCAAGGTGATGAATATCAGTCCGATACATATCATTACCAAGTGCTGCCAGGTGCAGTTGGCAAAGCCTGTAAACTGCCAGAATTGCTGCAGGCTGTCAATGATGTTTCCCATTATTCGATGCTGATTATGCTGGCACCTTCAAGTACAGAGTCGCCCTTTGATACGTGAATTGCTGTGACGGTCCCGTCCTTGGATGCAAGTATGTCGTTTTCCATCTTCATAGCCTCTACAACCGCCACCTTCTGTCCGCGCTGTACCGTATCGCCAACCTTTACGCCAACTGAAAGGATTACGCCCGGCAGGGGACTGGTGATGTTTCTGCAAGAATTGGCCCCTGAAGGGGATGCAGCGGTGACGTGGCTGGTCTGCACCTCGCGTACCGGAGAATTCTTCCTTGCCGGCCGCGGTTTTTCGATGTCAATCGACTGGTGTGCGCTTTCCTCTATTTCGACGTCATATCTCACGCCGTTGACGGATACGTTGGCTAAGTTGCCCTGGATTCCGTTGATTGCGACAACATAATCCTTGCCGCCTATGGTGAATTTGTATTCTTTCATAATTTCCTGTCCTTGAAGTCAATGCAGCTCCAGGAACTCTTCTCGTCCCTGATGGTTATAGTCCCGCTTTCCCTGTCGTGCGCGTATTCGGCAAGATACAGGTTCAGCGCCATCGCTATCGCCGCCGCTTCGGCCCCCGAACTGTCCACGGGGCTTTCCGGCGGAGCGGCCCGGCGCGCCATCGCCCGTGTGCTGAGCTTGCCTATGAGACTGTAAATCAGATAGAGCAGCACGAGGGCGGAAAATACTACCAGAACGCTGATGAGCGAAAGCATCCAGCCGTGTGGGTCAAGTGTCTCCATAAGCTATAGCGGTATGTTTCCGTGCTTTCTGTCCGGTAACTCCGGACGCTTGTTCTCCAGTGCAATCAGCGCCCTGATTATGCGGAACCTGGTGTTGCGCGGCTCGATAACGTCTTCGATATAACCCTTCTGCGCCGCCTGGTAAGGATTGCAGAACAGGTCGTCGTACTCCTTCTTTCTCGCCTCCTTGAGCTCCGCAAGCTTGTCGGGGTCCGTTTCGGATTTGAATTCTTTCCCAAACAGTATGCCCACGGCACCGTCAGCTCCCATCACCGCTATGTTGGCGGATGGCCAGGCGTAGTTGATGTCGCCGCGCAACTGCTTGCAGCTCATTACTATATGCGCTCCGCCGTAGCTCTTGCGCAGGGTGACGGTGACTTTTGGAACAGTCGCCTCTCCGTATGCGTAAAGCAGTTTGGCTCCGTTGGAAATGATGCCGGCGTATTCCTGCTGGGTGCCCGGGAGGAAGCCCGGAACGTCAACAAGGGTCACGAGCGGAATGCCGAACGCATCGCAGAACCTCACGAAGCGTGCAGCCTTGCGGCTGGCGTTGATGTCGAGCACGCCCGCTCCCGACATAGGCTGGTTGGCAACAATTCCGACGCTGCGCCCGCCCATGTGGGCAAATCCCACTATGATATTGCGCGCAAATTCGCGGTGAATCTCAAGGAACTGGCCGTCGTCAACTATGCTGAAAATGACTTCATACATATCGTACGGCTTGTTCGGGTTGTCCGGGATGATCTCGTTGAGGGCATCGTCCGAGCGTCCGAAAGGGTCTTCGGTAGGCCTGAGAGGCGCCCTGTCCCGGTTGTTCTGCGGCAAAAAGCCCAGAAGCGCCCTGATGATGCCAATCGCGTCCTTCTCGTCCTCGGCGGCAAAATGCGCCACTCCCGACTTTCCTGCGTGCACGTCCGCGCCTCCCAGAGTCTCCTGGTCCACCACCTCGCCGGTCACGCTCTTGACTACGGCAGGACCGGTCAGGAACATATAGCTCGAATCCCTCACCATGATGGTAAAGTCCGTCAGTGCGGGCGAATACACCGCTCCGCCGGCGCAAGGTCCCATAATCGCGCTAATCTGCGGAATCACGCCGGAAGAAAGGATGTTGCGCTCAAAGATTTCGCCATATCCGGCAAGCGCGTCAATGCCTTCCTGGATGCGTGCGCCGCCAGAGTCGTTGAGCCCTATCACCGGAGCGCCGCAGCGCATCGCCATATCCTGCACCTTGCAGATCTTTGCGCCCATGGTCTTGGACAGCGAACCTCCGTTGACAGTAAAGTCCTGGGCAAAGACATAGACTATCCGGCCGTCTATCGTTCCGCGACCGCACACCACGCCGTCTCCGTCCGGGTGACTCTTGTCCATCCCGAAGTCCGTGCAGTGATGGTGGACGAACATGTCGAATTCTTCAAAACTGCCTTCGTCCAGAAGCAGGGTGAGCCGCTCGCGAGCGGTCAGCTTGCCCTTGGAGTGCTGGTCCTCGATGCGCTTCCGGCCTCCACCCAGCCTTGCCGAACTCCTGCGCTCGACAAGATCCTTGATTTTTTCCTGCTGTATGCTCATCTTGTTTATTCTTCAGTGCAGAAAGGAAGATTGCAGAGAATCCTCCGTCATTGTACAGGTTCTGCATCGTAACCTTCCTCGTGTAGTCGGAGAACAACATGGTGATATAGTCGGCGCAATCCTCCGCGTCAGCATTGCCTATAGGCGAAATTTTGTCGGTAAATTCGAGCATCCTGGACATTCCGGCAATTCCGGAACCTGCCGTCGTGGCGGTAGGGGACTGCGATATGGTGTTGACCCTGACCTTCCTCTCGCGGCCCATAATCAGACCGAAATTCCTCGTAACTGACTGGAGCATAGCCTTGGCGTCAGCCATGTCGCCGTATCCTAACATGGCCCTGTCACCTGCAATGTAGGTCAGAGCCACGATGGAACCTCCCTCGTTGACAGCGTCCTTCTTGTACAGGGTCTGCAGCAGTTTGTGGAATGAGAGCGCCGAAATGTCCAGCGTCTTGAAGAAAAAGTCATAGTTCACGTCGGTATATGGCTTTCCTTTCCTGATGTTAGGCGACATTCCGACTGCGTGGAGGACGAAGTCAAATTTGCCCCCGAAATGCTCCATTGCCTTGTCGGTGAGGTTTTCCAGATCGGCAACCGAGGTGGCGTCAGCTTCGATGAGAGGAGCGTTGCACTGCTGTGCGAGTTCCTTGATCGTTCCGAGACGCACGGCCATGGCCGTATTGGTCAATACTATTTCCGCACCCTCCTCGACGGCCTTAACTGCCGCTTTCCAGGCTATGGACTGTTCGTTCAATGCACCGAAAATGATGCCTTTCTTTCCTTTGAGTATGTTATGTGACATAATTCTTACAATTTAACCTTTCATACAACCGTTGCAGCCTATGACCTCTCCGGAAACATAGCTCGAGAGCCCGCTTGCAAGGAAAAGCGCCACGCCGGCAACTTCTTCCGTCCTGCCCGGTCTCTTGAGAGCGATGTCCGCCACGAGTGCCTTGATTGCCTCTTCCGGAAGCTCTCTGGTCATATCCGAATCGATGAGTCCGGGCGCAATGCAGTTCGCCCTTATCCCTCTGGCTCCCAATTCCTTGGCCAGAGACTTGGTAAATCCTATGATGCCGGCCTTTGATGCGGCGTAGTTGCTCTGCCCCTTGTTGCCGTTTATTCCGACAACGGATGACAGGTTGATAATCGATCCGCTCCTCGCGCCAATCATTGCCGGGCTTGCCGCCCTGCACATGTTAAATACGCTCTTCAGATTGGTATCCAGCACCTTGTCCCAGTTTTCCTCGCTCATCCTCATAAGCAGGGAGTCGCGGGTGAGTCCGGCGTTGTTGACAAGTATGTCTATGCGGCCAAATGCCTCCAGAACGTCGGAAACAAGCCTGGCTGCAGCTTCGGTATCGGCAACGTCTGCCTGAAAGCTGAGCACCCTGTGTCCGAATCTCTCCAACTCGGCGGCAGTCTCCCCGGCCGCAGCTGTGTTGGATACATATGCAAATGCCACGTCGGCACCTTCTTCCGCGAACCTTAGCGCAATGGCCTTTCCGATTCCGCGGCTGCCCCCGGTGATGAGGGCGGTTTTTCCGTCAAGCAGTCCCATATATCATTGATTATCATTAGCAAGGAAGATTGACAGCAGTCCTTTGCAGCAAATCTGGCCGTCAACCGTTGCCTTGGCTTCAAGTACATAATAATCTTCTTTCTTGGCCTGGAGCCTTGCCTTTACGACAATGGTATCTCCCGGTCTTACCATTTTCTTGAAACGCACCTTGTCAAGTCCGGCATACACCGGTAGCTTGCCTTCCGGCACATTGTCGATGAGCAGTACGCAGGACTGGGCCATTATCTCGCAGATTATCACTCCCGGAACTATGGGGTTACCCGGAAAGTGACCCTTCAGAAACGGTTCGTCACCCCTGATAGTGTACTGGGCAGACACAAATTCGCCCTCCTTTTCCATCCTGTCCATCAGGAGCATTGGCTCGCGGTGGCGGAGGACCTTTTTGATTTCTTCTCCTTCAAGTACCAGTCCCATCGTCAGATCTTTTTGATTGCCACGCAGGCGTTGTGACCGCCGAATCCGAGCGACTCGGAAACTGCAAAGTCTATGTCTTTCTTTTCGGGAACGAGCGGTGTGTAGTTGAGGTCGCATTCCGGATCCGGACTTGTCAGTCCTATGGTCGGCGGAACAATTCCGTTCTTTACTGCAAGTGCGCTGATTACCAGCTCGATGGCTCCTGCTGCCCCAAGCATGTGTCCGTGCATTGACTTGGTCGAACTTATTGATGCCTTGCGTGCGAGGTCCTCGCCAAGGGCAAGCTTGATCGCCACGGTCTCAGCCTTGTCGTTGAGAGCGGTACCCGTTCCGTGCGCGTTGATGTACAGAGAGTCGCTCTCCTTGAATCCGCCTTCGACCAGCGAGTCCTTGATTGCCTTTGCCGTCACCGTTCCGTCCGGCCTCGGTGCGGTGTAATGGTACGCATCGCAGGTATTGCCGTAGCCGACCACCTCGGCGATGATCTCCGCTCCGCGAGCCTTTGCGTGGGAGAATTCTTCCAGAACTATCATTGCAGCGCCTTCGCCCATTACGAATCCGCCCCTGCGGCTGTCGAACGGCAGGCAGGCGAGGGCCGGGTCCTCGGAGAGGCTGAGAGCCTTGCAGTTGGCAAAGCCGCCGATTGCGAGCGGCAGTATGGCGGCCTCTGCACCGCCGGCGATTATCGCGTCGGCACGGCCGTATTTGATTGCGAGGAAGGCCTCACCGATGGTGTTGGTGCTGGTGGCGCAGGCCGAAACCGAAGCCAGGCACACTCCGCGGGCGTTCTGTCTGATGGCGATGTTGCCTCCGGCTATGTTGGAAATCATCATAGGAACGAATAGCGGAGATACCCTCTCAGGGCCTTCTTCGTGGCAGATGATTGCCTGCTTGTATAGAGTGTTGATGCCGCCTATGCCGGAGCCTGCATATACTCCGAACCTGTCCGGATCGATGTTTTCGCCGCTGACGAGTCCGCTCTGCCTTACGGCTTCCTCTGCGGATGCAACGGCGAACTGGGTGAAACGGTCGTATCTTCTTGCGTCACCGGCATTCATTCCAAAATCTGCAGGCTTGAAGTCCCTGACCTGCGCTGCGACACTGATAGGCAGCGGGGTGTCCTCGAATCCCGTGATGCGGTCGATGCCGCAGCGGCCCGCGAGAACGGACTCCCAAACGCTTTCTACGCTGTTTCCGATCGGGGAAATTGCCCCCAGTCCGGTTATGACTACTCTTTTGGTGTTCTCCATAATTTGTATATTTGCACTGTAAAATTACTTGGTTTGAATTATGAACGCGCCATCTTCATTTCTGAAAAAACGGTTTCACCTGATGATGATTCTGTTCGTGACACTGTTCTCATTCGTGTTTATATCCGTGTACAAGCCGTTTAACTCGGCATTGTGGCTTGGGGTGGACAGTCTGAGGCATTTCAAGTTTACCTTGGCGTTCTATCTCGTATGCCTGCTGTTCATCGCCCTCAGCAGAACCCTGCTCTACCGACAGGAAGGGAATAAGGCCATCTCCCTGCGCAAAGCGGTATTGTGGCTGTTGGCAGAATATGTCGTCATAGCCGTGCTGTACATACTTTTCACCGTGTTCTTTGACCTCAGGCATCCGTCGATAACCTTCAGTTTCGTCCTTCAGGTGATAGTCTGCACCGCACTGATTCTGGCCATCCCTTACTTCATCTGCCTGCTTTACGCAACCATACTTGACTGCAGGGAGGAAATCCAGGCGCTCAAGCTCCGCCAGTCGGGTCTTGAGACGGAAGGCGAGGCATCGATGCTCAGCTTCAAGGACCGCAGCGGGTCGGTTAAACTTTCCGCGGATCCCGATGATATCTTCTACATCGACTCTCAGGACAACTACGTCAACATACATTACTTCCTTGACGGAAAGATGTCCACCTACCTGCTTCGCAACAGCACTTCGGAAGTAGAGTCGGCGCTTGCACAGACCCCGATCGTGCGCTGTCACCGCTCGTATATGGTCAATCTGAACCACGTCAGGGTGCTCAGACATTCCAAGGGCAAGGCTTTCATGCTTCTGGACTGTGACGCTGCAATAAGTGTTCCTGTCTCGAGAAGTTATTACAAACAGCTTAAGGAGCTCATTGCTCCGGAGAAGATCGAGCGTTCGGCCAAAGCCTGAACCCGGCTTCAGTGCAAATTTACATTTTTTCCCCGAGCTGGAGCCATTATGCCTGCCTAATGTGGCGAATTGCATCGGGATTTGGCGAATAACGGCACAGAATAGGGCGAAATTTGCTACCTTTGAACTCTCGATTATGAAGAAGTTAAAGACATTTGCAGCAATATTGGTGCTCCTGCTGGCCTCAGTGGCGGCTGGAGCCGTGATAAATACGGAAAACCTTCCCCAGACTCTTTTCGAACTGAGGACCGAGTTGTCCAGAGAGTACAACTCCAGGAATGCGAGGGGGCGGATGATGGAGCGTATGGACAGCCTGCAGC
>SAMEA3663015__coassemble_484_pt1 | contig 15461 bp, 11 predicted proteins | sample SAMEA3663015__metabat2_high_PE_009 | metagenome-assembled genome bin SAMEA3663015 (sample SAMEA3663015) | pig gut metagenome | biome: pig gut; feature: pig-associated habitat; material: faeces | place: France | collected 2012
AGGCTTTATGACCATACAACCTCTCACTGCCGACTGCTCTGCCAGATCAGCTTTCAGCGCCAGATCATTATACCACTGTGAGTAGTTTTCTGACCGATTTGTAACCTCTTTTGCCATATACTTGTAATTCTGCTTTTTTTATTTGAAATTTGTGCGGTGTATGCGCAATTATGCAATCGGCATAAATATTGCGATACAAAGATACAAATATTTTTATCAGGAGGTATATATGAAACAGAGCCAATTTACAATTATGTCGCTGCTCGTCTGTCTGACCGTGGCCTCTTGCGGCTCGTCTGCGCAGTTTTCACAGCAGCGGTTTCAGGATGGTATATATAGAAGTACATCTCCTCAACCTGAGGAAGAACAGTATGCTGTTCTGTCCCGTGAAGATATAGAAAGGATGGCAGCCGAACAGATTGAAAAGGACAGGCTGGCATCCGGCGAAAGCCTTTCGTACAGCGATTCGGATGACCGGACCGTTGTAAATCTTTATCTTGTCGATCCTTGGCTGTACACTCCGCTTTCATACGGAAGGTATTGGGACCGCTGGTACTGGAACCGCTGGCATCTCGGCACCTGGTATGATCCGTATTGGAGCTTCAGCTTCTATTATGACTGGTACAGCCCTTGGTACTGCGGTGGATGGTATGACCCTTGGTACGGTCCGTACTACGATCCTTGGTATGGCCCTGGATTCTGGCACGGCCCTCATTATGGTCCTTATCCGGGACCGCATCCCGGCCATCATCCGGGAATATTTCCTGGAGGCGGACCTCATCATCCGGATCATGGATACGGTAACAGATATTATGGTCCGCGCAACGGAACCCAGTCTGTTCGCAGCCGTTACATAACCGGTCCTTCCAACTCCGGTATGTCCCGAACCCCTCTTGCAGGCGGTTCTGCAGGTGGCAGCTTCATCAGCCGTGCACCGTCCGGCGGCAGCCAGGGTTCAGTATCTTCGGGAAGCAGCACTTCCAGGGGAGCGGTTCGCGGTCAAGGCGGTTCTTCCCGTTCTTCAGCGGTTTCTGGCACAAGCTCAGGAGCATCACGCTCTTCTGCGGTTTCGGGCGGCAGTGGAGTATCCAGGGGCGGTACTTCCCGCGGAGGCAGTTCGGTGGGGTCGTCAAGCAGCACGTCCCGTTCGTCCGGCAGCTCATACAATAGCGGCAGCAGTTCCCGCAGCAGTTCGGTGGGGTCGTCAAGCAGCACGTCCCGTCCATCCGGCAACTCATACAATAGCGGCAGCAGTTCCCGCAGCAGTTCGGTGGGTTCGTCAAGCAGCACGTCCCGTTCATCCGGCAGCTCATACAATAGCGGCAGCAGTTCCCGCAGCAGCTACAACAGCGGTAGCAGTTCGCGCTCTTCCGGAGGCAGTTATAGCGGAGGTTCGTCCAGAGGCGGTGGATACAGCGGAGGTGGATACAGCGGTGGCGGCGGCTCGTCAAGGGGCGGCGGCGGTGGCCGCAGGTAAGCGCTCCGTGTCTGTAAACCTGACATTTTTGAAAGTATGAAAAACTTAATAAAACCGATGATTATGAAGAAATTACTTATCAGCATCTCTCTGTTGGGCTGTTGCCTTGCGGCTGGTGCACAGAATATGTATGACGCCATAAACCTGAGCGAAGTCAATTACTTCGGCACGGCGAGGAGTATGGCTCTCGGAAACGCGGTTACTGCCGTCGGCGGTGATCTCGGAACAGTGAACATCAACCCTGCAGGATCCGCAGTTGCCGGATACAGCCAGTTTACCATCTCTCCGGGAATTACCATCTCTTCCACAAGTGCCGGATATGTAGGTAATGGCGTTGACCAGCATAGCAGTTCCATCAGCAAGTCACGCAAGATTACTATGCCGAATCTCGGAACGATGCTGAACTTCGAGACTGGAAAGAAATACGGGCTCAAGTCTTATGCTTTTGGTGCAATAATAAACCATACCAACAACTTCCTTAACTCCTTCGATGTTGCCACGCAGTGCAGCAAGACCTCGCGTTTCGCTGAATTTGCGGCAGCTTCAAACGGACTTTCGACGCGCGACCTCGGAAGTTACGACGCTTTCTATGACACCGACATCAACTGGGACCTGCTTACGGCATATCAGGCAAACCTGTTCTCCGATTATGGAACTGACGGCCTGTATGCAGGAAACTCGGAGGCTATTGCTCCGGGTCTCGACTATCATTACATACCCGGAGCGATGACCCAGCGCTCCCATGTCGAGCGTTCGGGAATCAAGCGTGACGTTATAGTCAATTTTGCAGGAAATATCTCTGACAGAATATTTTTCGGAGTCAATCTCGGATCTGTCACTTCGTCGTACAACTACTCTGAACTGTATCGCGAAGAGCCTTTGCAGCCCGATCTTTTCGGCCTGACATTCGTAAAGGACGGACAGAATGTCGAGACTAACTATTTGAGAGGTTCGATGAGATACGCCTACGCTGCCGACTACACGGGAATCTATGGAAAGATAGGAGTCATAGCTCTTCCTTTCCGCTTCCTCAGGATAGGCGCGGCAATCAAGACTCCGACGCTCTACACCGTCAACGAGGCCTGGCAGTATGAGGCATCATCTTCTTACTCCAACTCTTACTTCAATGGAAGCGCGACTTCACCTCTGGGTAACTATACTTATGACCTCGTGTCCCCTTGGGAGGCCAACTTCGGCATAGCGATGACCCTGGGCGCAAGACTGCTCCTGAGCTATGACTACGAAATGACGGATTACAGTTCGATGAGGTTTGAAAATTCTCCTTCGAGCGACTTCGGTTTCAATCCGTTCAATGTCCAGAATGAAACCATATCCAGATTCTGCGGTGTTTCCAACTCTCACCGTTTCGGAGTGGAACTGAGGCTCATACCGTCCCTCTCGCTGCGTTACGGATATACCAACACATCAAGCCCTGAGCGCGTATATACCGACGAGTATGGCAATTATGTGGATGCCAACGAGTTCAGCCGTTATTATGATGACTTCCAGTCAGGAAGGGTCCTGCTTTACTCTCCTAGATATGTCAACAGCGGCAGACACTCCCACTCTTTCGGAATAGGCTATGCTTCCAACGGTTCTTTCTTTATGGATTTTGCCATCAGAAAGACAACGTACACAGCAGAAACATACCTTCCTTATTATGATTATACCAACTATGACAAGAACGGACAGCAGGTAAACACACCTTCGCCACAGATTTCGTATATTCGCAGGCCTGTTAACGCTATCCTGACTTTCGGTTGGAGATTCTAAAAATTACGCCGATGGAATATACAGCTAGGAAACTTGCACAAATCCTTAACGGAACGGTGGATGGCAATCCTGATGCGGTTGCCTCCTCCTTTGCAAAGATAGAACACGGCAAGCCGGGTAACCTTTCCTTCTTTGCCAACCCGAAATATGAGGAATACGTTTACAGCAGCCGGGCCTCGATCCTTCTTGTCAACAAGGATTTTGTGCCGTCAAAACCTGTTACTCCCACGATGGTCAGGGTCGAGAATGCATACTCGGCTCTGGCCGATTTGTTGAAATACGACTCCGACCGTCGCAAAACCTTCCGCCGCCACAGGGGACGCTGCCGCATCGCATTCAGCGCTAAGCTAGGCAAGAGAGTATGGGTGGGAGATTTTGTGACCATCGGGAAGAACTGCTCCATAGGTGACAGAACCAGGATATGCGACAATGTCACCATAGGCGAGGGCACGGTGATAGGCAAGGACTGCATCATCTATCCCGGAGTGCATATCTTTCCGGGTATGATAATAGGTGACAGGGTGATACTCCACGCAGGATGCATTATCGGCGATGACGGATTTGGCAATGCCCCTCAGGCTGACGGAAGCTGGCGCAAGATAGAACATCTTGGCAATGTCATCATAGGAAATGACGTGGAAGTGGGCTCCAACACCACGATTGACCGCGCTCCGATGGAGTCAACCATCATCGAGGACGGCGTCAGGATAGACAATCTCTGCCAGATAGCACATAATGTCGTCGTAGGCAAGAACACCGCAATGGCGGCCCTTACGGGAATAGCCGGATCCACGAAAATAGGCGAAGGCTGCATATTGGCAGGCCAGGTCGGAATAGTCGGACACGTAACTATTGCGGATCATACCACCGTCGGCGCAAAGTCAGGAGTCATAGGCAATATACGCAAGCCGGGAGAAACATATTTCGGTACTCCGGCCATACTGCACAAGACTTATTTGCGCAGTTATGCAAAATTCAAGCGCTCCGGAGAGGAATAAAGAGATTTTCTTCCTATCTTTGCGGACTTTATGACACAAAAGACTTTAAGCAGGACGTATTCTTTCTGGGGCAAGGCGCTCCATTCGGGTTGTTATTCTCATATGAATATCAAGCCGGCACCGGCAGATACGGGCATTGTATTCGTGAGAACCGACAAAAAGGTGGAGATTAGGGCATTGGCTGAGAATGTAAGTTCAACTGCCAGAAGTACAACCATTTCAAATGGAAGGGTGTCCGTCGGAACCGTCGAGCACGTGTTGTCGGCACTGACCGGACTGGGCGTTGACAACGCCATCATTGAAATAGACAACAAGGAAGTCCCTATCCTTGACGGAAGCGCAAGGTTCTATATAGAGAAGATGGCAGCAGATCCGCTTGTGGATCAGGGAGTTGAGCGTAAATGGGTGGAGATAAGAGATGAGATATTTCTCGAAAACCGCAAAACCGGATCCTATCTCCGAATAACCCCGAGCGAGACTCCGAGCATCGAGGTGACAATAGACTTCAACTCGAGGGTGCTTGGCGTTCAGACCGTCCGCTGGACTCCTGACGTTGATTTTGCAACTGAGATAGCGCCCTGTCGCACATTCTGCTTCTTCCACGAAATCAAGCATATGCTTATGCTCGGACTCGTCAAGGGCGGAGACGTGGAAAACGCGATAGTGATAGTGGAGAAACCTATATCGGAAAAGATGTTGAGCAAGATGGCAAAGTCTTTCAACCAGCCTCTTCTCAGCGTTACTCCCGAGGGCTACCTTAGCAATCTTGAGCTCCGTTTTCCGGACGAATGCGGTCGTCACAAACTCCTTGACGTGATGGGAGACATGAGACTCGCAGGCGGTTTCCTCAAGGCCCGTGTCGAAGCATACAAGCCCGGACACGCCATCAACACCGAAACGGCAAAACTTATACGGCAAAACTTAAAGTAACAACAGATTTATACAGACTGGATTATGGCAAATATACACCCACTTGCAACAGTACACCCGGGAGCAAAACTCGGCGCAAACGTCGAGGTCGGCCCATACGCGTACATTGACGACAACGTAGAAATTGGAGACGGCACCAAAATCCTTCCTCACGCCACCGTCTTTTCATATGTTAAGATCGGCAAGGACTGCACCGTATTTCCGGGAGCCGTTGTAGGCGCCATCCCGCAAGACCTCAAGTTCGAGGGGGAGGTGACTTACGTGGAGATTGGTGACCGCGTCAACATTCGCGAATGCGCCACAATCAACCGCGGAACCAAGGCCAGCGGCAAGGGCGTAACCAGAATCGGCGACGATACCCTCATAATGTCCTACGTCCACGTTGCGCACGACTGCACCGTCGGCAAGCACTGCATACTCGTAAGCTACGTCGGCATCGCCGGTGAGACCGAAGTAGGTGACTGGGCAATTATCGGAGGCGGAACCAAGGTTCACCAGTTCAGCAAGATAGGTACCCACGCAATGGTCGGTGGCGGTTCTGCCGTCAACAAGGACATTCCGCCATACTCCATCTGCGGACGCATTCCAATCTGCTTCGCCGGAGTCAACATCGTCGGACTGCGCCGCCGCGGATTCGATTCTGACACCATACGCAACATCAAGGACATATACGACACCATTTACTATCAGGGCTACAACATTTCCGACGGATGCGCCAAGGTCGAAGCAGGCTTCCTTCCGAGCGAGGAACGAGACACCATACTCGCCTTCATCACCAACTCCAAGCGAGGCATCGTAAGGGCCTCCGACTCATCCGAAAAGGGATCCATCGAGTAGTGCTCCTGTCGGTGGCATATTTCCCTCCTGTCGAATTCTTCGCCCTCCTGGCGGAGAATTCGACCGTTTATCTGGAGGCCTGCGAGTATTACTGTAAGCAGTCCTGGCGCAACCGCTGCCGCATCCTGACGGCTAACGGACCTATGGACCTGAGCTTTCCGGTGAAGCACTGCGGCGACCTTTTCCATACCCCGGTCAGCGAGGTGCAGGTCGATTATTCCGTGCCCTGGGTGCGCAGGACGCAGTATGCGATAGAGTCGGCATATTTCAACTCGCCATTTTTCATCTACTACAGGGATGAGTTGTTCGACATTCTGGACAGCCGTCCGGAAACGCTCTGGGAACTGGATCTGGAACTGATACGCTTCTTCTGCCGCAAGATTGGCATAGCGCCGGAACTCATCCCGACCAGCGAATACGTGAAGCAGCCGTCCGGGGATGATTACAGGGAGGTACTGCACCCGAAAAGAAGCAACAGCGTACTTTCCGACAGGGGACTCGACCGCGGGTACTGGCAGCTTTTCCGTGAGCGTTTCGGCTTTGTCCCTGGATTGTCCGTTATGGACCTTCTTTTCAATGAAGGCCCGGAAAGCATATGCTGGATCAAGAATAATTCTTGATTTTCAAATATTTTTACTATCTTTGCAGTGTGAAAGAGATGGGAGGCCCGAGCGGGGCTTCCTTTTTTGTTGAAATTAATATGGTACAGGAAGAGTTCAGACAGGTTGTCGCTCAGGCCGCAGAAGCGCGTGCCTGCACGGTCGTAGCAATTGAATTTGACGACTTTGACAATATTTTCGAGGTTGTGCTCGACAAGGAAAACGGAGATGTCACGCTGGATGACTGCGAGTTCGTCCACAGGGCCGTGCTCGACCGTTTTGACCGCAATGTCGAGGATTATGCCCTTACGGTCGGCTCTGCCGGCATAGATTCCGCCGAAGCGGACGAGATGTTGAACAATATGGAAAAAGAACAATAAAATGGAAAAAGAAAAAGCCGTAACCTTGATTGATGCATTCAAGGACTTCAAGGATGAGAAGAGCATTGACCGCCCGACGATGATGGGCGTGCTCAAGGATGTGTTTCTCACTCAGATAGCCAAGATCTACGGATCGGCGGACAATTTTGACGTGATTGTCAACGTTGACAAGGGAACCTGCGAGATTTACCAGAATTTCGAGATTGTCGAGGAAGTGGAGAATCCCAATGCGGAGATGACCCTTGAGCAGGTCCGTCAGGAAGATGGCGGAGATGACTATGAGATAGGCGATTCCTACGCAAAGATCTTCCCGCTTTCTGCGTTCGGCCGCCGCGGTATCCTGAACATTCGCCAGAACCTTCAGGGCCGCATTATGGATATCGAAAAGGCAAACGTTTACAAAAAATACCTCGCAAAGGTCGGAGAACTCTTTACCGGAGAGGTTTACCAGACCTGGACCAAGGAGGTACTTATACTTGACGAGGACGGAAACGAACTCCATATCCCTAAGAACGAGCAGATTCCGGGCGAGCGCTTCAAGAAGGGCGACTCAGTCCGCGCCATCATCAAGTCGGTGGATATGAAGAACAATACCACTCCGTACATCACCCTCAGCCGTACCAGCGACGGCTTCCTCGAGCGTCTTTTCGAGCACGAGGTGCCGGAAATCGCCGATGGTCTGATCACGGTCAAGAAGGTTGTGCGCGTACCTGGTGAAAGGGCAAAGGTTGCCGTCGAGAGCTATGACGACCACATCGACCCTATCGGCGCCTGCATCGGTGTCAAGGGCGGCCGCATCCTCGGAATCGTGCGCGAGCTCAGGAACGAAAACATTGACGTGATTCAGTATTCGTCCAATCCTGTGCTGCTCATCCAGCGCGCCCTGCAGCCGGCTCACGTTTCGTCCATCGATCTGGGCGAGGGTCCTGAGGACAAGGTAAAGGTCTATATGCTTCCTGAAGAGGTCCGCAAGGGTATCGGCCGCAACGGCGTGAACATCCAGCTCGCCGGCAAGCTCGTAGGCCGCGACATCGAGGTTTGGCGCGACATCCCTGCCGGTCAGGAAGACGAGGAGGACGTTCTTCTGAGCGAATTCTCCAACGAAATTGACCAGTGGATCATCGACAAACTCGAGTCCATCGGTTGCGACACCGCCAAGAGCGTGCTCGCGCTCGATCCGTCAGACGTTGCGAAGCGTGCTGACCTCGAGGACGAGACCGTAGCGGAGGTGATGGATATACTCAGATCGGAATTTGAAGATTAATCATAACAGTTAGAGAATGGCAGAAATCAGAATTAACAAATTGATGAGGCAGTTCAACATCGGCCTCGGCGACCTTGTTTCCTTCCTTAAAAAACTCGGTGTCGAAGTCGATGAGAACCCGAATGCCAAGGTGTCCGACGAATATTTGCCGGATATCAAGAAGCAGTTCGGCAAGGACCTCGAAGCAAAGCAGGCCGCAGACAAGGTTGAGGTACATATCATTGATATTTTGAACAAGGGTTCCAAGCAGGGAAAGCAGGAGGAGGAGACCGAGCCGGAGAGGGAAACGGTCATCAGGACCAATATGCTCAACAACGACAAACGTTCGGCCGAACAGAAAGCTGCAGAAAACAAGGCGGAGGCCTCTGCAGCAGTTGCCGAGCAGTCTGATTCTCCTGCCAGAAACGAGTCCGCAGCTCCTGAAAAGGAAGCGGAGGCTCCTCAAGAGACTTCGGTAAATGAAACTGCACCCGTTGAGGAGCAGGCTGCCTCAAACGCAGCCGAGCCTCAGCAGGAAGAGCAGGCCGCTGCCCCGGCAGAGACCCCTTCCGAGGAGAGCAGGCCGGAAGAACCGGCAAAGGAAGAGGTGGATTCTTCCCCTTTCGAGGCTGCTCCTGAACAGGAAGATGCGGAAGTAGAGAAAAAGGCTGAGCCTGAAGAGAAGCCTGAGGCTGCGCAGTCACCTGCCGAGTCGGAGGTTAAGGCTTCCGACAAGAGCGAGAGCACTCCTTTCAAGGTTGTCGGCAAGATCGACCTCAACCAGTTCAAGCGCAAGCCTGAGAAACGCGAACGCATAGGCAAGCAGAAGGTTGACGTGGCCAAGGCCGGGGCGAATATCGACCGCAACTCCGGCAAGAAGGACAAGCAGAACCAGAACAATCAGCAGCAGGCGCAGCAGCAGTCCAGCCGCAGTAAACGCAAGCGCGACAAAAACGCCGAACGCTTCAAACCGGCTATGACCGAGGCGGAGCAGGAGGAAATGCAGAAGGAGATCCAGAAGCAGGTCAAGGAGACCTACGCCAGGATGAACGAGGGCAAGAAGAACAACTTCGGTGCAAAATACCGCAAGGAAAAGCGCGAAGCCGCAGCCCTCAAGACCCAGGAGGAGCTCGCCGAGGCTGCAGCTGGCCAGAAGACGCTCAAGGTCACCGAATTTGTGACCGTAAACGACCTCGCTACCCTTATGAACAACACTCCGGTGGTCAAGGTCATCGGCGCTTGTATGAGCCTTGGACTTATGGTGTCCATCAACCAGAGGCTCGATGCTGAAACCCTCGTCCTCGTAGCGGAAGAATTCGGCTACAACGTCGAGTTCGTGACCGCTGACATCTCCGAAGAAATCAATGCAAACGAAACGCCTGACCGTCCGGAGGATCTCGTGGAGAGGCCGCCTATCATTACCGTGATGGGACACGTCGATCATGGCAAGACATCGCTGCTCGACTACATACGCAAGTCCAACGTCATTGCGGGCGAGGCCGGTGGAATCACCCAGCACATCGGTGCGTACAGCGTCACCCTCGAGGATGGCAGGAAGATTACCTTCCTCGATACTCCTGGACACGAGGCGTTTACCGCCATGCGTGCGCGCGGAGCACAGCTGACGGACCTTGCGATCATCATCATTGCGGCTGACGATGCCGTGATGCCGCAGACCATAGAGGCTATTAATCACGCGCAGGCTGCAAATGTGCCTATGGTATTTGCTATCAATAAGATAGATAAACCGGGCGCTGACTCTGAAAAGATACGCCGCCAGCTTTCCGAAATGAACATTCTCGTTGAGGACTGGGGTGGAAAATACCAGTGCCAGGAGATTTCGGCAAAGAAGGGTCTCAATGTGGACAAGCTTCTGGAAAAGGTGCTTCTCGAGACCGATCTGCTTGAACTCAAGGCCAATCCTAACAAGCTCGCACAGGGTGCGGTCATTGAGTCTTCACTTGACAAGGGTCGCGGATATCTGGCTACCGTGCTTGTGCAGGAAGGAACCCTGCGTCAGGGCGACGTGATGCTCTGCGGCGCATACTACGGCCGAATCAAGAGTATGTTCAACGAACGTGGACAGAAGGTTACCGAGGCCGGTCCTTCCACTCCGGTATCCGTGCTCGGACTCAGCGGAGCTCCTGCAGCCGGTGAAAAGTTCAACGTGCTCGCAGAGGAGCGTGATGCAAAGAGCATAGCTGCCAAGCGTGAGCAGCTCATACGCATCCAGGGTATCAAGACCCAGAAGCATATGACGCTCGAGGAGATCGGACGCCGTATCGCCATCGGCAACTTCAAGGAACTCAACGTCATTGTCAAGGGTGACGTGGACGGTTCAGTAGAGGCTCTTTCGGACTCTCTCATCAAGCTCAGCACCGAGGAGGTACGCGTAAACGTCATCCACAAGGCCGTGGGTGCCATTTCCGAGTCAGACGTGCTGCTTGCCGAGGCTTCCGACGCGGTAATCATCGGTTTCCAGGTCCGTCCTTCTGTCGAGGCCCGCAGGGCGGCTGACAAGGAAGGCATAGAAATCAGGCTTTACTCAGTCATCTATGACTGTATCAACGAGGTCAAGGACGGTATAGTCGGTATGCTCGAGCCTGAGAAGAAGGAGGAAGTGATTGCCACTGCCGAGGTCAAGCAGACCTTCCGCATCAGCAAGGTGGGTACCATTGCCGGCTGCATTATACGTGACGGCAAGATGATACAGAAGTCCAAGGTGCGTCTCATACGCGATGGTATCGTGGTTTACACCGGAGAACTCGGGTCGCTCCAGATCGGCAAGGATACCGTCAAGGAGGTTCCGGCCGGCAAGGAGTGCGGTATGTCAATCGCCGGTTACAACGATATCAAGGAAAAGGATGTCATCGAGGCATTCCAGATAATAGAGATAAAGAGGACGCTTTAGTCCTCTTTTCTTATTTTGACTTTTGTCGAATCCTGCAGCCCGTCAAACCCGCCGGTCACCAGAGTTTCGTCTCCTTCAAGTCCGCTGATCACGACGGTACGTTTACCGTCACGTATATCCAGCGGCTCTTCCTGGAGCACGACCGGACGGCGTGAGACGGTGCTGTCGGTTTTTATAACCCAGACATAATGAGACGCTCCATCCTGCCTGAGAGCCCCTGACGGTATGGTGACCAATTCTTTGATGCCTCCGGAGAGTTTGAATTTCAATTCGGTGCCGCTCGCTATCGGCTGCCCTTCCTGCGTTTCCGGCTCGAAAACGCATTCGTAGCACCCGTTCATCCTGTTGGGCTTGGGAGAGCATCGCACCATGACGGCGCTTATACCTGTGTCACGACTCTGGAATGACAGGACCTGCCCCATTTCCGGAATCGCTTCCGGTTCTATATACGCGACAAGTTCGGTACGGGTCGGATCGATTATGGTAAGCAGCTCGTCTCCTGCTGACAGGCTGGCTCCCGCAGCCGCGCCCACAACCGTTACCTCGGCGTCAAAAGGAGCCCTTATCGTGCAGGCGCTCTGCAACTTGCGGGCTTTTGCCAATTCTTCACGCGCCGCCTCTACCTTCTTCCTGAGCTCTGCAGTGCCCGGCATCTCATCGGGAATTTCCTCCTGATTCCTGCCGCGCGTCTTTACTGTCGTCGCGGATGCCTTGCCCAGTTCGGCCTCGAGTCTGGCCAGATTGGCGGCTGCATCGCGGACGCTCGCGCTCAGCGTGGCCGAATACAGTCTTGCAAGCACCTGACCCTTGACCGCTTTGCCTCCCTCCCGGGCATCCATGCTTTCCACAACGCAGTCGAACGGCGCGGTGAACCTGTGCACCCTCACCGGTCTTGCAACCGCCGTGTAGGTATAGGTTCTGTTATCTTCTATGATGGTTTTGCCGGCCTGAGAAGCAATGACTTCCGGGATAGATTCTCCTTTGTCTGAAACGAGTCTGCAGGATACTGTGCAAAGGCACAATACCGCCGTCATGATATGTCTGGTGTAATTTTTCATAGCATTGTTTTATTTGCAATTATGGTGATAATTCTTTAGTTTTACAACATTATGCGAAAATTAATAACCATCATTGCCTCATGCGCCCTTCTGGTTTGCCAGGCGTATGCATCTCAGAACAATCGTAGTACAGAAAAAAGAATTGATGCCATCATTTCCGGGATGACCCTGGAGGAGAAGGCCCATATGCTGGTCGGCCTGTGGGAAAGCGGTGTCCCTTCGAATATCATCAGTTCCGCCGGCCGCACGCATCCGCTCGAGCGTTTCGGGATCATTCCTGCAACTATGAATGACGGAGCCACGGGTCTGCGTATGGACACCTTGAGAACCGGTTATCCGGACGAACGCTACTATTGCACCGGTTTTCCGGTGGCAACTATGGTGGCTTCCACCTGGAATGACGAAATCGCCCGCAAGGTCGGTGCCCGCATCGCGGACGAGATGCTTGCATACGGCAGCGACCTGCTTCTCGGCCCGTCGCTCAACATACAGCGCAACCCCCTGTGCGGCAGGAATTTCGAATACTATTCCGAGGATCCTTACCTTTCCGGCCACACCGCAGCTCAGTTCATTATCGGACTCCAGTCAAAGGGCCCGGGCGCGACGGTAAAGCATTTTGCTGCAAACAACCAGCAGAGCGCAAGAATCAACAATGATGCGCGCATTTCCCAGCGTGCACTCAGGGAAATATATCTGCGAAATTTCGAAATAGCCATAAAGGAAGGCGATCCCGTTGCCGTAATGAGTTCATACAACTATATCAACGGTACGCGCACCTGTGCAAGCCCTGAACTGCTCACCGGAATTCTCCGGAAGGAATGGGGCTGGAACGGCGTGGTGATGACGGACTGGTTCCAGCCGGAAGTGACCGCCGATTGCGTCAGGGCGGGCAATGACCTTATGATGGGCGGATGCCAGGCCCAGGTGGATGATATCATACGGGCGGCAGAGGACGGAACACTGACTATGGATGTCATCGACCGCAACGTCCGCAACGTGCTCCGCTTCGTGCTTCAGACCCCTGGTCAGAACGGACTCGTGCCGAACTACGAGGCTCATTTGGAATTGGGCGCTCCGGTAGCGCTGGAGGCGGCAGAAGAAGGTATTGTCCTTCTCAAGAATGACGCTTCGGTGCTTCCGCTCGGCAGCGACGAGACGGTGGCCGTATTCGGCATCGGCAGCTATCTTTTCTATCCTAACGGACTTGGCTGCGCCGATATCAACAAGCCGTACACCATCAACCTTCTCGAAGGAATGAAGCGGGAGGGCATAAAGATCAATCAGACGGTTGACAGATACTACAACAAGTTCATCGAGGCTGAACAGGTCCAGCTCTACGAGACCAATACCAAGACCTGGAAGAACTGGTTCTTCGGGTACAAGATGCCGCAGGAAGCGATCCTGAGACCGTTTTTCATTGAAAAAAGAGCGGCTGACTGCGACAAGGCCATAATCACCATAGCCAGAAACATAGGCGAAGCCCTCGACCGCGATTATGTGGAGGGAGAATACCTGCTTTCCCCGCAGGAGCGCGACATGATTTCTGCCGTATGCGACATTTTCCATAAGGCCGGCAAAAAGGTGATAATCGTCGTCAATACGGGAAGCCCTATAGAGCTCGGCAGGGAGTGCATAGAAAAAGCCGATGCCATACTGCTTGCATGGCAGCCGGGACAGGAAGGCGGAAGGGCTGTGGCCAGGGTGCTCAACGGCAAGGTGAATCCTTCGGGAAAACTCCCGGTGACCTGGGCGTCGGACTATTATGACATTCCTTCCTCAAAGAATTTCCCTATACATTATGTATTTAACTGGGATGACGTAAAGCCTTTCGGCCGCGAGTCGCTCAAACAGACCCGCAATCTCGGCTATACCATATATGAAGAGGATATCTGGGTGGGTTACAGGTACTTCGACACCTTTGGCAAGGCAGTGGACTTTCCTTTCGGATTCGGTCTTTCCTATACTTCCTTCGAGTGGAGTGATGCCCGTCTGGAAAAGAAGGGACGCGATGCCGTCAAGATAAGCATTTGCGTAAAGAACGTCGGCGACCGTCCCGGCAAGGATGTGGTCCAGATCTATTCTACGGCGCCCCGGATCGAGGGGTTTGAAACTCCGGCCCACGAACTCCGCGCTTACGGCAAGACGCCTCTGCTGCAGCCGGGTGAGAGCGTGAAGATGGAATGGACAGTTTCGTACGAAGACCTGGCTTCGTTCCACGAGGACAATATGAGCTGGATAACTCAGGCAGGCGAGCATATCCTTTCGTTTGGTGCATCAAGCGCCGAGATGAAGGACTCGCTGAGTTTCACTCTTTCTCGAGAAAGGGTGCGCAAGGTAAGCAATAAATTGTAAATCAGCTATATCCACTGTTAGAGCAGAGGGGAAAACAGCCGGGCGAAAGATTCGGCTATCCTGCGCCATTTGCGCCGTGACTGCCAGTTTTCCTGATTGATCTCTATGCTTTCGCTTTCGTCCTGGAGGAAGGCGTCGCGGAGCCGGTGCGCGATGCCGGCATCGTAGAAAAATGCGTTAATTTCGAAATTCTGCTCGAAACTGCGCACGTCTATGTTTGTAGAACCTATGGTCGAAACCCTGTCATCGGAAACAATGGCCTTGGAATGCATATATCCTCCGGTATAGAAATATACCCTGACGCCCGCGTTGAGGGCATCCTGGACATAAGAACGTGATGCGTAGGTGGTCAGCGCTCCTCTGTCGCCGCTGGCAGGAATTATGATGCGCACGTCCACTCCGGCAAGCGCGGCATTCTTGAGCGCCATCATAACCGGTTCATTCGGAATGAAGTAAGGGGACTCGATATATACATATTTGTGCGACTGGGTGATTATGCGTATGATTCCCTGCATTGTCACGTGCCACTCGTCCATAGGTCCTGAACTTGCAACCTGCATGGTTACATTGCCGCAGGGCTCGCAACGCGGATAATACCTCTCATCGCATACAAACTGCTTGGTGGAGAATTGCCAGTCAACCAGAAATGCGGTCTGAAGCTCTGATGCTGCAGGACCTTCCACCCTGAAGTGGGTGTCGCGCCATTTGCCGCACTGTATGCCCTTGGAATATCTGTCGGCTATGTTCATGCCTCCGCAATAGCCTATCCTACCGTCAATTACCACGAGTTTGCGGTGGTTGCGGAAATTGGCATCGTTGGATACGAATGGAACGAAAATCTTGAGGAAGGAACTGACTTCCACGCCGTACTTCTTTAGCCGGTTGTAGAACTTGCGTCTCTGA
>SAMEA3663015__coassemble_520_pt1 | contig 14754 bp, 13 predicted proteins | sample SAMEA3663015__metabat2_high_PE_009 | metagenome-assembled genome bin SAMEA3663015 (sample SAMEA3663015) | pig gut metagenome | biome: pig gut; feature: pig-associated habitat; material: faeces | place: France | collected 2012
TTCGAGCAGGCCCTGGGCCAGGGTGATGCTGGCCGGGACTCCCGAGCGCTTCATTTCTGCAACGGCGGTGCTGGACCATTGGTCAATATATCTCTCCTGCGGGCTCTGATCCGGGTGTGCCGGGCAGAGAAAAGGCAGAAGTATTGCAAGCAGTAACTTTTTCATTCCGCTAATTTACTAAATCTTGAACACATCAAGGTCGTTTGCTGCTACGGTATTGGGAAAAACTTCGGCACATTCGTGCAGATATGCTTCATAATCCCTTATGCGGGAGGAATAATGGCCCACTATGAGACGCCCCGCTCCGGCTTCCTTTGCACACAGTGCCGCCTGGGCGGTGGTTGAGTGGAAATACTGCAGAGCCTTGTCCTCCATTCCGTTCATATACGTGGCCTCGTGAAAGAGTGTATCCACACCGGCCACCCAGGAAGGGAGTTCCTTGAAAGGCTTTGTGTCAGAACAGTAGGCATAGGATTTTCCCTTATAGGACGGATTGTAGAAAAGATGCTTTTCGGAAACCACCTCGTCAAACCTGAACCCGTAGCAAGGCAGCTTGTGCTGAAGCGGGAAGGCACTGACAGTCAAATCCTTGGAACGGTGGACAATTTCCGGTTCCTTCATACTCAGCGGGTGATAGACAAGTTCAAGTCCGCTGTCGTCCTTGAAGTAGTTGCGGAAGAACTGGAGTATGTTTCCAAGTGGCTGTGGACCGTAGATATGAAGTTGTCCGGTCCGGCCGTACATAGCCATGGAGTTAAGCAGCCCGAAGAGTCCGAACACGTGGTCTCCGTGTATGTGGGAGATGAATATCGCCTCAATCTTGACAAAAGACAGATGGGCGCGCCTCATCTGCTGCTGACAGCCTTCTCCGCAATCAATGAGAAACAAGCGCCCTCCTGCAGAAAGCATCTGGGCGCTTGGATATCTATCGGAAATGGGCATAGCCGAAGCTGTGCCCATTATAGTAAGAGTAAGGTCCATAAAGATTACTCACCCTTCTCGAGCTTCTCCTTGAGAGCTGCGAGAGCGTCGATGTCACCGAGAGTGGTCTTTTCGACGTTGGTGTTGACCTTCTTGATTACCTTCTTGGTGTTCTCTGCCTCAGCTGCAACTGCCTTTTCCTTAACCTCGGCGTAGGTACGCACGTGGCTGAGAAGGATGCGGCGGGTGCTGCGACGGAGTTCGATAACCCTGAACGGAAGGGTCTCGCCAACAATTGCCTGCTTTCCGTCTTCCTTAACGAGTTCGCGGGTGAATGCAAATCCTTCAGCGTCACCGTCAAGAGTGATGTTGGCGCCCTTGTCGGTAAGTGAAGCGATGGTACCCTCAACGGTAGAACCTACAGGATACTTGCTCTCGATCTCGTCCCAAGGGTTTGGAGTGAGCTGCTTACGTCCAAGGCTGAGCTTGCGGTTTGCCTCGTCGAAGTCAAGGATCTGAACATCGATGACGTCACCAGGAGCAACAACCTCTGAAGGATGCTTGATCTTGTTCCAGCTGAGGTCGCTGATATGAACGAGACCCTCTACGCCGTCCTCAAGCTCGGCAAACACGCCGAAGTTGGTGATGTTGCGTACGGTAGCCTTGTGCTTGCTGCCAACAGGATACTTGGTGCGGATGTTCTCCCAAGGATTCTCGGTAAGCTGCTTGAGACCAAGGGAAATCTTGTGAGCATCGCGGTCGATGCTGAGGATGCGTGCCTCAACTTCGTCACCTACCTTGAGGAACTCCTGAGCGCTGTGCAGACGTGGGCTCCAAGACATTTCGGAAACGTGAACGAGTCCTTCTACGCCCGGTTCAATCTCGATGAATGCGCCGTAGTCAGCGATGAGGATAACCTTACCCTTAACGGTGTCGCCTTCCTTGAGGGATGGATCGAGGGTATCCCAAGGCTGAGGAGTGAGCTGCTTGAGACCGAGAGCGATACGCTTCTGCTGCTCGTTGAAGTCGAGAACGACAACCTTGATCTGCTGATCGAGGGAAACGATCTCCTCAGGGTGATTTACACGACCCCATGAAAGATCGGTGATATGGATGAGACCGTCAACTCCGCCGAGGTCAACGAACACACCGTAGTTGGTGATGTTCTTGACAACGCCTTCGAGTACCTGGCCCTTTTCAAGCTTGCAGATGAGCTCAGCGCGCTTTGCCTCCTGCTCGGCCTCGAGAAGCGCCTTGTGGGATACGACAACGTTGCGGAACTCCTGGTTGATCTTGACAATCTTGAAGTCAATGTTCTGGTTTACATACTGATCGTAGTCGCGGATAGGCTTGATGTCGATCTGGCTGCCAGGGAGGAACGCCTCGATTCCAAATACGTCCACGATCATACCGCCCTTTGTGCGGGTCTTGACAAATCCCTTGACAATCTCGTCCTTCTCAAATGCCTCGTTGACTCTATCCCAAGACTTGAGTGCACGTGCCTTGCGGTGGCTGAGCACGAGCTGGCCTTTCTTGTCCTCTGCGCTTTCTACGTAAACCTCAACCTTGTCACCTACCTTGAGGTCAGAGTTGTAACGGAACTCCGATACAGGGATGACACCTTCGCTCTTGCCGCCGATGGTTACGACAACTTCGCGCTTGTTGACTGAGGTGACCTCACCTTCAACCACGTCGTTCTCCACGATCTTGGAAAGGGTGCTGTCATAGGCCTTCTCAACTTCTTCCTTGCTGACTGAGCCGTATGAGTCACTCTCAAATGCATCCCAGTCAAAGTCCTCAGGCTTTACGGAAGCGTTGAGAATCTCTTTCTTGGTTTCTTTTTCTGCCTGTGGAGCCACTGCTGGAGTCTCCACCTCGGCGATTGGTTTTGTTTCTTCTGACATAAATCTTAAAGTAAAACAAACTAGTAGTTAAACATTATTTTCTGAACCGCGGGACCTGTATCTGCCGAAGCAGCAAACAGCCCCCTCAAAAACGGCGCGCAAATTTAGTGAATTGTTTTTTAATAAACAAGTTATAACGACTACATCAGCAAATCCGACACGTCTTTTCCCTGAGAGACGGCGTTGCGTATGTCGGTAGAAGATATGTCCACCTGTTCGGCATCGACAGCGTCTATCCTGTAGAGCGCATCCTCCGAAAGCAGATCCTGCCGCAGCCCGGCAATGTCATAACCCCTGCGGGGGAATACGAGGGCCCCGTATTCTAGAAGAATTCGTCTGTACTGATACCAGCCCCGTATGCATCCGAGGTTGTCCGCCCCGATTACGAGCCTTATGTCATCGTCGGGACACTCCGCCCTGAGGGCATCCAGTGTCCTTATTGTATAATGAGGCGGGGCCATATGCAGTTCGATGTCGCTGACGCAGACCTTGTCAAGCTCGGGATGGCGGGCAACGGCAAGGACAGCGGCACGGAAGCGTTTCTCGGCACTCAGGGCCTTTTCGGGGTTCTTGAAAGGATTCTGCGGCGAGACTACGAGCAGCACCCTGCCGACTCCCGGGTCGGCGCAAAGGGACCTCAGTATGGCGAGGTGCCCGATGTGAAGAGGGTCGAACGAGCCGGAATACAGAAGGGTCCTCATTTTAAAGAAGGATTGTCCCGTACGGCAGGGGTCGAGAGGAAGGCATCGACCATTTCCTCCGCCTCCCGGAAAGTGTCTTCGAGCTTGTCGTTGACGAGCTTGCGGTCGAACCGGCCCTCGGCATACTGAAGTTCCCATTCTGCTTTTGCGAGGCGTTCGCATATCGCCTCCTCGCTGTCGGTGCCGCGGCCCCTGAGACGCTTTTCGAGCACTTCGAGGCTCGGTGGAATGATGCAAATGCTCAGCGCGGCGTCGCCGAAGTACTTCTTAAGGCTGACTCCGCCCTTGACGTCCACGTCAAAAATGATGACGTGACCTTTTTCCCAGATTCTCTCGACCTCGGACTTGAGCGTGCCGTAGAAACGGTCGTGATAGACTTCTTCGTATTCGACAAAGGAGTCGAGGGCGATAAGTTCCCTGAAGCGTTCCGCACTTATGAAATAATAGGCCTCGCCGTCCTTTTCCTCGCCGCGGGGAGGACGCGAAGTCGCTGATACTGAAAATTCGAACTCAGGATGCAATTTGAGCAGGTGCCCTACGACAGTGCTCTTGCCGGCGCCCGATGGCGCAGAAAAAATTATTACTTTACCAGTCATTATTGCAGTTAGTGTATGCAAATGTAGTAAATATTTCTTACCTTTGTATGATTTTAGAAAATTGAAAATTCAATCATAAAAAATTATGAAAGTTTCATTTAAGGATCTTGGCCTTGTGAACACCCGTGAGATGTTCGCCAAGGCAGTAAAGGGCGGCTACGCCATCCCGGCATTCAACTTCAACAATATGGAGCAGCTTCAGGCTATCATTCAGGCCAGCGCTGAAACAAAGTCTCCAGTTATTCTCCAGGTTTCCAAGGGTGCCCGCAACTATGCAAACCAGACTCTCCTCCGCTATATGGCACAGGGAGCCGTTGAGTATGCAAAGGAACTCGGATGGAAGAAGCCTCAGATTGTTCTTCACCTCGATCACGGTGACAGCTACGAGCTTTGCAAGAGCTGCGTTGACTTCGGTTTCTCAAGCGTAATGATCGACGGTTCATCTCTTCCTTACGAGGAGAACGTTGCCCTGACCCGCAAGGTTGTCAACTATGCCCACAAGTATGACGTTACCGTCGAGGCAGAACTCGGTGTGCTCGCAGGAGTTGAGGACGAGGTTGCTTCAGAGGTTTCACACTATACCAAGCCTGAGGAGGTTGTTGACTTCGTAAAGAAGACCAAGTGCGATTCTCTCGCCATCTCCATCGGAACCAGCCACGGCGCATACAAGTTCAAGCCAGAGCAGTGCACCCGCGATGAAAAGACCGGACGTCTCGTTCCGCCACCGCTCGCTTTCGACGTGCTCAAGGCAATCGAGAAGAAACTTCCTGGTTTCCCTATCGTTCTCCACGGATCTTCTTCAGTTCCACAGGAGTATGTTGATATCATCAACGCAAACGGCGGACGCCTTCCTGATGCAGTAGGTATCCCTGAGGAGCAGCTCCGCAAGGCAGCCAAGAGCGCAGTATGCAAGATCAACATCGACTCTGACAGCCGTCTTGCAATGACCGCTGCCATCCGTCAGCATTTTGCTGAGCATCCTGAGCACTTCGATCCTCGCCAGTATCTCAAGCCGGCACGTGAGGAGATGAAGAAGATGTACATCCACAAGATCATCAACGTTCTCGGATCAAACAACAAGGCAAGGTAATACATACACCTTTTATAGCAAGCCCGGGCCTTAATCGTGCCCGGGCAATTGTTTTTTGATGATATGGCTGACTTTTCACACGCACACAAAGCACATCCCTGGCACGGAATCGACCTGGGGCCCAACTGTCCTGACGAACTCAGGGTTTTTATCGAGATAGTTCCGACCGACACCGTAAAATATGAGGTTGACAAGGCCTCCGGATATCTGAGCCTGGACCGTCCGCAGAAATTCTCCAACATCGTTCCGTCCCTGTACGGATTTATCCCCCGCACATACTGCGACAAGAAAATGGCGAGCAAGACCAACGACGCCCTTGCCCGCTATGACATTGAAGGAGACCACGACCCGCTGGATATTTGCGTACTTACCGAAAAGGATGTCACTCACGGTGACATCATCGTAAACTGCCGTCCAATAGGAGGTCTGAGGCTTCTTGACCACAATCAGGCAGACGACAAAATCATCGCCGTGCTCAAGACAGACGCAATCTATGGTTCCTGCAATGATATCGAAGACCTCCCTATGGAGATAGTCCGCAGGCTCGTGCATTATTTCACGACTTACAAGGATATCCCGGGAGACAGCAAGAAGAGGATGGTCTTTGTTAACAAATACGGCGCTGAAGAAGCGAAGGAGGTGATAAGGCTTGCGATGGAGGACTATCAGGACTACATCAAAGCATCTTCTTGCGACGGAAAATGAACCAGGTCATAACGACGACCAGTACCATCAGAAGCGAAATCAGTATCCACGACCACCACTTGTCCGCAAGAGGCAGTGTGATGTTCATGCCGTAGAAGCTTGCTATCAATGTCGCAGGCATAAGGAGCAGGGACACGAAGGTAAAGATCTTCATTATCCTGTTCTGGTCGAGATTGATGATTCCGAGCACGGTATCCTGCAGATACTCAAGCCTTTCGAAATTGAAATTGACGTGGTTGATAAGTGAGGCGATGTCCTGAAGTATAATTCCGAGATCTTCCCTGATATCGGTATCTTTAGGGCATCGTTTGCTCTTGAGTATATTGGAAACCAGACGCTGCTTGTCCACCACACTCTCTCTCACAAACATCGCATTTTCCTGCAACTGATTGATATCCAGGAGAAATTCCTCATTGATATCTTCCTGCTGATTGATGCGTTTGCTGAACTGACTGACATCCTTGGAGATAAGCTCCACCATATCGGCATCCAGATCGACACGCTTGTCCATTATCTCTACAAAGACCGTGAACCCGTCAGGAAAAAGGTCGGGACGAGCCTGGATCTTGAGCTGGAGTGTATCGAAGGACCTGATGGGATTTTCGCGCAGCGTTGTGATGATTCCATCTACGAGAATGAACGAAACGGTCTCCGCCGACATCTCGTCACCGGCAGGCGACAGGAAGTTGGTGTTGGCAAAAATCGCATTGTCCTCTTCGTAGAAACGTGATGAACTCTCAATTTCCTCAGCCTCGGCACGGCTTTGAATCTCAGTGTCCAGAAATGACTCCGCAGCCCTTTTTTCATCACCTTCCGGATTGATGAGGTCAATCCAGAGCACTCTTTCTTTGCCGATGGCGGCAAACTCCGTTTTAGACGTGGTTGAAACGATTCCGTCTCCTTGTCTGTAGAAAATCTTAATCATCAGCCGTGCATATTGTTCCCGACTGCACTCGGGAGGGTTCAACTTGGAAGTCTCCGGGACTCCCCTACGGGTCAGGCTGACATTACGGAGAAGTCAGCCCGCAAATATATGTTTTTTTTTGTAAATTTGAACCCTGATATGGGAATAATTGAATCACTTTTGACAGCCATCTCCCTTTGCGCTGACTGTTTTGCAGTTTCTCTGTGCTCCAGTATAACGATAAAGAACATTAACTGGAAGAATGTCGGCATCGTAGCCCTTTCATTTGCAATCATCCAGGCTCTTCTGCTCTTGGTCGGATACCTCTTCGGGAACGCACTCTCCGGCCTTGTAAGCAAGGTATCCCACATCATAGGATTTGTCTTGCTGCTCTATGTGGGCATTTCGATGATTGTGGAAGGATTCAGGGGAAAGGAGGAAGTTCGCGACCTCAACGGCGCCCGAAACATCATACTCGGAGGAATCGCAACCAGCATAGACGCTCTCGCAGTCGGAGTCTCCGAATCGATGGCAGGTCAGACCACTGCCGGCTTCCTACCCCTTTTCATAGCTGTATTTGCAGTCACCTTCATTTCGGTAGTCGCAGGAATCTTTGGCGGAAGGACACTGGGCAGACGCTTCGGCCGCGCCGCGGAAATCGCAGGCGGAACGGTCTTGAGCATCATTGCGTTCTGCGTTCTGCTGCTGGATTAGGGTTTAAATTCTTGCCTGCCGGCTATGCTCCTCCCGAGGGTAAGGCTGTCGGCATATTCGAGGTCGTCGCCAAATCCAAGTCCCCTCGCAAGCGTAGTGATGCGGCATCCTAATCTTTCCAGCTGACGGTAGATATAGAAGCAGGTGGTTTCACCCTCGACATCGCCGCTAAGGGCAAGGATTACCTCAGTATCGGATGGATTCTTTTCGGCCACCCTCGCGACCAACTCCTTGATAGTCAGATCAGAAGGGCCAACGCCAGCTATGGGCGAGATGATTCCTCCAAGTACGTGGTACACCCCGTGGTACTGACCGGTCGCCTCTATGCTCATCACGTCGCGGACACTTTCCACCACGCAGATTTGAAACTGCAGCCTCCTTGTATCTGCGCAAATCGGACAAATGTCGGTATCGCTGATCATATGGCAAACGCTGCAGTAGCGCACGTCCGTCGCCAGACGGCTCACCGATTCGGCAAAATGCAATATGTTCTCCCTTGGCTGTTTGAGAAGATGAAGCGCAAGCCTCAGCGCGCTGCGGGAGCCCACGCCGGGAAGGGAGCTTATCGACTCAACGGCATCCTGGAGAGTCGAGGAAGTGAATTTTCCCTGAATCGCCACCTCAATACAATCTTAGGAACACTTCCATAGCCTGGTATTCGGCCATACCGAGTTCGTCGTAAAGGCGGGCGGTGTTTGAAGTGCGGTCTTCGGCGCGCTGCCAGAATTCTCTCGGATCATCGCCCGGGAACGGGACTATATCCTTCTGCGAGAGGTGGTGGTAGATTGCGTAGCGCTTCTCGACGACCTCCTCGGGACTCAAAGGAACAGCCATATCGACCTTGCCGAGTTCCCACTCCATCCAGGCTCCGCGGTACATCCAGACATAGCATCCAGAAACCCAGTCCTCGCCCTCTTCGCGCAACTGCTCAAGCGCCTCGAGAGCGGCTTCGGTGCAGACGCGGTGAGTTCCGTGAGGGTCTGCAAGGTCTCCCGCCATATATATCTGGTCAGGCCTGAGAGAACGCATAAGGTCCTTGATGATATCCACATCCACTTGAGTACAAGGCAGTTTGCTTATTCCTCCCGACTCGTAGAACGGAAGGTTGAGGAAATGCACTTTGCTATCGCAGTCGAGCCCGAAACTGCGCACCGCCCCCCTTGCCTCAGAGCGCCTGATTGCGGCCTTGATAGCAAGAAGTTCAGGATTTTCCGGGTCGCCCGGTACGCGATCGTCAATGAGTTCCTGTACCCTGGCACGCTGGTCACCGAGCCCCAGGAGCGCGGCGGCATCCATGTGCTGGACTACCACGTCGTTGTGAACTGCCAAGTCACCCGAGGTTTCGTAGGCGACGTGCACGTCGTGTCCCTGATGCACCAGACGTATGAAGGTACCTCCCATGGAGATAACGTCGTCATCCGGATGAGGGGACAGTATGAGCACCTTTTTCGGATAAGGCGAAGACTGTACCGGACGCGTACTGTCATCGGCATTTGGCTTGCCGCCCGGCCATCCGGTAATCGTGTGCTGCAAGTCGTTGAATATGTCGATGTTGACCTTGTCGTAAGGTCCGCAAACGTCTATCAGTTCGTCGAGACTGTTTTCCAGATAGTCCTCCAAGCTGAGCTTGAGTATAGGCTTGTGAAGTTTCTGACAGAGCCAAACCACTGCCTTGCGCTTGAATTTCGGGGTCCACTCGCAAGGTCCGATGAGCCACGGCGCCTCGACGCGGGTAAGAAGCGATGCGGCATTGTCATCGGTAAACATCCTGATGTCGGGATGTCCCTGGAAAAGCGATGCAGGGCAACTGACGCTTCTCTCTCCCTCGGAAACGGCCTTGACCGCGGACGCCTTGTCTTCGCCGAAGGCAAGTATGACAATCTTAGATGCGCTCCGCATCGTTCCTATGCCGAGGGTCAGCGCCATCTTTGGCGTATCTATCATCGAGCCGTTGAAATTCTTTGCCTGTATCTTCCTCTGCTTGTAGGACAGCAGAACGGTTCTCGTCCGGCTCTGTTCGGAGGTTCCGCTTTCGTTAAAGCCAACCTGACCCTCGCGGCCCATACCGACAATCAGCAGATCCAGGTTGCGCGCGCCCGCTTCCAGTTCCGAACAGTAGGAGCTGATATCCGTCACCGATTGAGTGCCGTTGGGAATGTGCACATTCTCCCTTGCGATATCGACCTTATCCAGCAGCTCGGCAAGGAGCCTGCGGTTTCGGCTCTGGGGAGAATTATTCCCTATAGGGTAGTATTCGTCAATTGAAAAGACTTCCACGTCCTTGAATGAGAGTTTTCCTTCCTCGTAGCGGCGGGCGAGAATGCGGTAAAGCGTGAGCGGGCTCTTGCCGGTGGACAAGCCGAGTCGGAAGCAGCGGCCTTGGCCTCTTTGCCTGAAGCTTTCTATCTCACGGCATATGAGGTCGGCAACCTCAGCACTAGCATCTTCCTGCTGTTCACGTATTTCAACCTCAATCTTCTCAAAGCGGTGCAATATACCCTTTGGGATCAGGTTCTCCTTCAAACCTCCGTCTTTTGGAAGTGTAAAATGTCTCATTGTACTGTGCTTTTAATGAACAGAACTACAAATATAAGTTATTTTTCGTAAGTTTGTACCCGATGAAAAACCATATTGAACATCCCCATTGGGCGGTATCCTGCTTACCGCTAGTTTTTCTTGCCGCGCTTCTTGTCGTTGTCATCCATTTCTTCGGAAGCGACTCTCTTGAAGGCGGCAGTCAGGTCGCTCTTCTGCTATCCGCAGGGCTCGCCATTGCGATTGGCATATTCGGCTACGGACAATCCTGGAAGAGCTTTGAAAAATCAATTGACGACTGTTTCAGTTCGGTAGCGACTTCCATACTGATACTCCTGCTGATAGGTGCGGTTGCGGGGTCCTGGATGATAAGCGGCATAGTTCCCACCCTTGTGTGCTACGGACTGCAGATCATCTCGCCTCGGATATTTCTCTTTGCAAGCTGCGCCATAGCTGCCGCCGTCGCCCTTATGACAGGAAGTTCCTGGACAACCATAGCGACGGTTGGAGTTGCGCTTATGGCAATAGGAACGGCGCTCGGTTTCTCCCCCGGATGGACGGCCGGAGCAATAATCTCAGGCGCATATTTCGGCGACAAGGTCTCTCCCCTGTCAGACACCACGGTGCTTGCATCCTCATCATCCGGGACGGACCTCTTTACCCACATAAGATATATGATGTTCACGACCGTGCCGTCGATAAGCGTAGCCCTGGTCGTGTTCCTCGTTGCCAGTCTGATGCACAATCCCGACGCCGTTCCATCGACCGCCGAGTATTCCGACGCCTTGCGTTCGACTTTCCGCATCAGTCCCCTGCTTCTCATTGTTCCAATATTTACTTTCTTCCTGATAATCAAGAAGGTACCCGCTATACTCACGCTGATGGTATCCGCCTTTGTTGCCGGTCTCGCTGCCCTTCTTTTCCAGCCCGGCATAGTTGCATCGATAGGAGGTTCCGATGTCATCAGCACAGGAGCCTGCATCAAGGGAATGATGATGAGCTGGTTTGCGGGCACAAGCGTCGATACCGGATCAGAACTCGTCAACACGCTTACGGCCACCCGCGGAATGGGAGGAATGCTCAACACCGTGTTCCTCATCATCTGCGCAGTCACCTTCGGTGCGGCAATGACGGGCAGCGGGATGTTCCAGGGCATCACGGAAGCGCTCACCCGCCACATCAGACGCCGGGTCCCTTCGGTCGCCGCCACGGTCACAACCGGCATAGTCTCCAATGTCATCACGGCCGACCAGTACCTGTCCATCATCCTCTCCGCCAGCCTTTTCAAGGACCTTTACAGGAAGAATTCTCTCGAAAGCCGGCTGCTGAGCCGCAGCGTCGAGGACTCCGCAACCGTCTGCTCAGTGCTCATACCGTGGAATTCGTGTGGAATGACCCAGGCGACGGTGCTCGGGGTCGCGACTGTCGTGTACTTTCCGTACTGCATCTTCAACATAGTCTCGCCGCTGATGTCGATACTCGTTGCCGCAATAGGATCCAGGAAAAAGCCGCAAGTGTCAAAGTCGGTCTAAGCCCAATAAAAAAAGAGGGTGACTTTGCAGTGAAAGTCACCCTCTTTATTATATGTCCGACGCAGGATTCCTACTGCTCATCAGGCTGGTCGTTGCCGTCCTGCGGATTCGGACCAGGCTGAGGACCGCTCTGAGGGCCCTGAGGACCGCCCTGTGCAGCGCGTGCCATATCTTCTGAGCTGCGTGCCAAGCTGCCTCGAGTTCAGAGTTGTACTTCTCGATATCACTCATATTCTGGTTCTTGACAGCCTCCTTCAGGGAGTTGCAGGCATTCTCGATTGCAGACTTCTTGTCAGCAGGGAGTTTGTCGCCATAGTCCTTAAGGTTCTTTTCGGTCTGGAATACCATAGCATCGGCGTTGTTGATCTTGTCAACCCTTTCCTTCTCAGCCCTGTCGGACTCCTCGTGAGCCTTTGCCTCATCCTTCATCCTCTGGATTTCCTCATCACTGAGGCCGCTTGAAGCCTCGATTCTGATATGCTGTTCCTTGCCGGTGCTCTTATCCTTTGCACTGACGCTGAGGATACCGTTGGCATCGATGTCGAAACTTACCTCAATCTGAGGGATTCCGCGAGGTGCAGGTGCAATACCGTCAAGGTGGAAGATACCTATCTGCTTGTTGTCCTTTGCCATAGGGCGCTCACCCTGAAGTACGCGGATCTCAACTGAAGGCTGGTTGTCCGCTGCCGTTGAGAATACCTGATCCTTGTGTACAGGAATGGTGGTGTTGGACTCGATGAGTTTGGTCATCACTCCGCCGAGGGTCTCGATACCGAGGCTGAGCGGTGTCACGTCAAGCAGAAGCACGTCTTTGACATCACCGGCAAGCACACCGCCCTGAATAGCGGCACCGATTGAAACCACCTCATCAGGATTAACGCTCTTGTTAGGCTCCTTTCCGAAGAAATTCTTCACGAGTTCCTGAACCTTAGGGATTCGGGTGCTACCGCCGACGAGAAGTACCTCGTCGATCTGGGAAGCGCTCAGGTGAGCATCCTCAAGTGCCTTGCGGCAAGGCTCGATACTGCGCTGGAAGAGATTGTCGCAGAGCATTTCGAACTTGGCGCGGCTCAGGCTCATCACGAGATGCTTAGGCATTCCATCAACGGCGGTGATATATGGCAGGTTGATTTCTGCGGATGCTGCATTTGAAAGCTCAATTTTCGCCTTCTCGGCAGCTTCCTTAAGTCTCTGGAGGGCCATCGGGTCCTTCTTAAGGTCGAGACCGCCGTTATCGCGGGCAAATTCTGATGCAAGCCAGTCGATAATCACCTGGTCGAAGTCATCACCTCCGAGGTGGGTGTCACCGTTAGTGGAGAGCACCTCGAATACGCCGTCGCCGAGCTCAAGTATGGAGATATCGAAAGTACCGCCGCCGAGGTCGTAAACGGCAACCTTCATATTCTTGTTCTTCTTGTCAAGTCCGTATGCAAGGGCGGCTGCAGTTGGCTCGTTGATAATACGTTTCACATCGAGTCCGGCAATCTTTCCTGCTTCCTTGGTAGCCTGACGCTGAGAGTCAGAGAAGTATGCAGGGACAGTAATGACTGCCTCCGTAACAGGCTGACGCAGATAATCTTCCGCAGTCTTTTTCATCTTCTGGAGTATGATGGCCGAAATCTCCTGAGGAGAATAGAGCTTGCCGTCAATGTCAACGCGAGGAGTATTGTTGTCTCCACGTACGACCTTGTAAGGCACACGGGCAATCTCCTTGCCTACCTGATCGTAGGTCTCGCCCATGAAACGCTTGATTGAGAACACCGTGTTGTGAGGGTTGGTGATGGCCTGACGCTTTGCAGGAGCACCAACCTTGCGCTCTCCGTTAGCGGTGAACGCTACGATTGAAGGAGTGGTGCGTGCACCTTCATCGTTGATGATAACCGTAGGCTGATTGCCTTCCATTACGGACACACAGGAGTTTGTGGTTCCGAGGTCAATTCCAATAATCTTTCCCATAATATAATTCCTTTTTTTTGATTTCTAAACCGGTCGTTCCGTCATCGGACGACGCATATTAAAATATCAAAACATTTGCCACAATCATTTTTCTGACAAAATGTCAGTTATTATATTAAAAAGAGACAGTTTATTCATCTTACTTCATTATCTTTGCATTATGGAATACAGACAACTGAGCCACGAAGAATACTCCGACCTGGAGAGCCGGATATTGTTCGAAGACAATCACCTTCTTATTGTTTGCAAGAAGGTTGGCGAGATAACCCAAGGAGACAAGACAGGCGACGAATGCCTGGCAGACAACTACAAGGCATTCATCGCCGAACGTGACAACAAGCCGGGAAAGGTGTACCTCGGCATTCCCCATCGCCTGGACAGACCGGTAAGCGGAATATGCATACTGGCTAAAACAAGCAAGGCGCTTGAGAGGTTGGGCGCGATGTTCAGGAACGGAGAAGTACACAAGACTTACTGGGCTTTGTGCTGCAACAAGCCGGCTCAAGAGAGCGGATTGCTAGAAGATATGCTTGTACGCAACGAGAAACAGAACAAATCCTATGTCACGACAAGCGGAAACGCTGATGCCAAACTGGCAAAACTCAGATACAGATATCTTTGCAGCACCGAAAGATATCACCTTCTGGAGGTGGATTTGCTTACCGGAAGGCACCATCAGATAAGGTGTCAGCTCAGCCATATGGGATGTCCTATCAAGGGGGATCTCAAATATGGCGCTCCCCGGTCAAATCCCGATGCAGGCATTTGCTTGCACGCCAGACACATACGCTTCGTCCATCCTGTCAAGAAGACAGAACTTGACATCCTTGCTCCCGTTCCCCGGAACTGGAAGGGGCTTCCGGAGCAGTTTCTGCACTGACAGTTCTGTGCTTCTTCACTGCTGTTTTCCTGATTCTGGCAGAAGAGTCACGCAGCGCGGCCTCGGCACTGATTTTCTGACAATATTTTCCCGGGGGCTCACCCGTTATGGTCTCAAAGGCAAGTGAAAAGGTCACGGCATTGTTATATCCGCACATTATTGCCAGGTCCTTGACCTTGATTCCCGGATCCGATTCAATCAATTCCAGTGCATATTTAACCCTGTAGCCATTGACAAACTGCGGAAAACCCTTTCCCGACATGCGGTTGATGGTATGTGAGAGATAAGTCCTGTTGGTTCCAATCTCCATTGCAAG
>SAMEA3663015__coassemble_542_pt1 | contig 14367 bp, 14 predicted proteins | sample SAMEA3663015__metabat2_high_PE_009 | metagenome-assembled genome bin SAMEA3663015 (sample SAMEA3663015) | pig gut metagenome | biome: pig gut; feature: pig-associated habitat; material: faeces | place: France | collected 2012
CGCTCATCCCTGCCCGGCCTGATTCGCAGAAGGTGTTCAGATTCTGTCTCTATCCACTGCGAATAAGAATATTCAAGGTAAGACAGAATCTCACTGCCGGTCATTGACATCACATACAGCTGATTCTCATAAGGATAGATAGAAAAAAGATCCCTTACCCTGACTGTGCCTTCCGGTATGGTTCCGTTAAAGGAAAGCGGTGCGGCGAACGAAATGTCAGCGCCTGAAGATTCGATCTGGACATAGTGCAGGAAGTTGATATAATCACACATCCCCCTGAATGACTCACGCGAAAGCAGGGGCATCTTGAGAGAACCGACCGGTCTTGCGGTATAGCGTGAAACTGCATCGATGTCAGAGGCGAAACGGCATCTCATATCCTTGTCCACTCTGTTCTTGTCCAAAAGTGCAACTTCAGGCCTGAACTCCATGCCAATGAATGACTTGCTTTTCCTTTCCATGCTGACCTCGACGTGACCGACAGCCGACGCGCGTGCACCTGAATTGACATATACTGTCTCTCCCTTCCTTGCAACAAGAGGCCTGTGGTCGTGAGCTCCTATCAGGACATCCACGCCATGGAGGGAGTAAAGAAGGTCAAGTGCCTGGTTTTCGAGCACTGAGCCGTCTCCTGTTCCGCTTCCGCTATGAACGGCCACAACGACCATCTGGGGGCGCTCCGCAGCAATCACCTCATCGACTCTTTTCTGGACACAGTCAAGCAGATTCTCAAACAGCAGACCATCCCAAAGATGCTGTGGAAGCCAGGCGGAGATGTTGGGATTGTTGAACCCGAGAACGGCAATCTTTATTCCTGCCTTGCGGACAACGGTATAAGCAGGAAAATACAGGCTGCTGTCCCTTGCGTTCAGCACATTGCCCGAAAGCAGCGGAATCCCGAAACCCGCAAGCTGGGCAGCCACCCTGTCATATACAGGATGCCCCGTTTCTATGTCGTGGTTTCCGAGAGTCACCACGTCATACCCCATATATTTAGCCACACGAGGATAAATGTGTGGAGTCACGGTATCTACAAAGTTGTAGTAATAGGCAATGTTGTCACCCTGAAGTATGTCACCTGCATCAATCAGCAGTACATTGTCCTTCCCGACCTCTGCGCGGAGACTGTCAACATAGTATTTTACCGACATCAGCGAGTGTTTTCTCTGACCTCCATCGGAAGATACGTCGAAATAACAGCCGTGCACATCGCCTGTCGAGACTATGTGCAGGGTTTCCTTGCGGGCAAAACCGCTCACTGCAGCGGCAAGAAGAAGGGCCGCCGTCAATAAATAACCTTTTGTCCTCATATTCCGAATAATTCACCCAATGTCCGCGGCGCGGCTTTGCGGCGCGGCTTGCGATAGCCTTTTTCCAGATTGAAATTGATTGCAAGAACCTGCTGCCAGCCCCGGAACACCGGGATGCTCAGCTCAGGCTCGCTTACTTTCTGTCCGAAATGCAGAACGACTCCCGCCTCTATGAATCCTGATGAGCCGAATGGATGCCGATAAGCCAAAAGCATGCAGTCAGCCCAGAATGGTTTGGAAACAGGAAGATGATAAACCGGTTCTCCCGGATACAGCAGAGACTCGCCAAGGAAACGGTATGGCTGCATATCGTAGCCCCACCAGATACGGTTGTCGATTACCCAGCCCTTCCTTTCAATTTTCTGGTTGCATTCCAGCCCCCAGGGCAGTACAGGCCGCTCGTCCAGGCTCCTGTCCCTCTGGTATGAAAGCACCGAGCCAAAATCGACGCTGAGTTCATCCAGCCCGTAAACCTTGGGAGAATAGCGAAGATACGGATACAAAGTGTGGTTGTCAATCACATTCTTTTCATACTGACTGCAGGCAAAATGATAGAAATTTCCGGTCCAGCCCAGACTCAGAGGCCCGCAGAAATTCCAAAGTCCGCTTGACAGTATGCTGAAGCGTTCGCGCCTTGCAGGTTCGGCATCATCCCCGTGCTTGCCCATCCAGTCCAGAGCAAGTTCGGCATACAGGCTTTCAGTTCTGTACTTCAGCAGGAAACCGTCCAGGTTGTTGTCTTCGAACAGGTATGTCTCGTCAAAGAATGCTCCGTGATAGTCCCCCTCGGATATTGCACGCGGGAAACATCCTGCAGCAAAGCAAAGTTCGCCTGAGGACAGGGCAGCATCCATACGGTAATAGCAGGTAACCTCACCCAGAACACCCCCTGGGCCTGCCTGTGTGCCCAGATCCTTGAAAAGATTGACCCCAAGCATCACCCTGTGGTGAACGTCCTCCCCCGGAGCGAATATGAGCCCCGCCTCAGGGGAGAGCCTCACGGCATGGAAAGTACCGGAAGGATCTATGATACCCTTACTGCTGTCAAACTCCGAATTGTCGAATAGATAATCAAATCCCAGCTTCCAGTCCAGCTTCTGGGCACGGACGGGAAGGCATATTGCAAGAGCTGCAACAACGGCGATCAATGACCTGTTCATAACACTTGACATCTAATATCCTACAAATTTAGTAAATTTGTGCGTTATGGTCAAATTATATACTCCGGTTGAACTCCCTTCAGGCAAGGGAGACCTGGTACTGAGCGACAGGATAATGATACTCGGCAGCTGTTTTGCCGACAGGATAGGCTGCAAACTCAGGGACGCGGGCTTCGACGTCTGCCTCAACCCATTCGGCACCCTGTACAATCCCGCCTCGGTCGCCGGCGCGCTCGAAAGACTTGAAAGTGGGGAACAATTCTCCCGAAAAGACTGCATTGAGATGGGGGCCGGCGCGGGGCTGGTCTGCTCGTTCTCGCACCACACTTCCTTCGCGCGGGCGGACGAGGCGCAGTTCCTGGCAAACGCAAACCGCGCGCTGGAGGAGGCTTCCGCATTCTGGAAAAGCTGCAACCGCCTGATAGTCACCTACGGAACCGCATTTGTCTGGACCAGGGACGGCAAGGTCGTAGCAAACTGCCTGAAACGCCTGCCGGCAGAATTCGACCACAAAATGATGGACGTCGGGCAGTGCCGCGCGCATATGGAGAGAGTGGCGGAGATTGCAGGCGGCAGGAAGCTGATGATGACGGTCTCGCCCATCAGGCACCTCGCGCAGGGGGCTCATTCAAACACACTCAGCAAGGCGACCCTGCAGCTTGCCTCGGACTGCCTTGTAAGGGAAGGCAAGGCGGAGTATTTCCCGTCGTACGAGATAATCCTCGATGAACTGAGGGATTACCGTTTCTATGCCGACGACCTCGTGCACCCTTCGGACAAGGCCGTGGAGGTGATTTGGGAGAGGTTTCTAGATTGCTGCACAGCTCCTTCAGAGAGGGAGGTCATCAGACAGAACGAAAAAGCGGCACGCCGTATGGCGCACCGCCCGGTGCATTGAAAAAAGTTTTTCGTTAAGTTAGTGAAGTTTTTCGTTTAATTAGTGTTAACTATCTGACAACTCGCCCGTTGACTCGCTTGCTGAACGACTCTGACTGAAGATGGGAAGTATCTATGTCACCGGCTCCGTTGATTTCTATCTGGGTAGAAACCGTCTTTCCGGCGAGTCTGATATCCGCGGCTCCGTTGACCTGGATATTGAGTTCTGAAGCATTGATTCCGGCAATTTTGGCATCGGCTGCTCCATTGGTGTTAATTCTGATAAACTCAGCCTCAAGCGAGTCTATTTCGATATCGGAAGCTCCGTTGACCGTCAGATTGAACTGCTTTCCCGCCTTGATTCCTCCGTGGGAGTCAAATTCAGCAGCACCGTTGATTTCCAGGGAGTTGAGAGTATCGGAACGCATATAGACGTCAATGTCCGACTTCTTTCCGAGCAAGTTCTTCTTGGTAAATTCCATATGCAGGGTACGGTCCTCGACATAAACCTTGAGGCCATCCATATCTCTCTCGGTTGCTTCCACTTTCACTTCACAGCTGCCGCTGTTGTAATTGATGTCAAACGCTCCTGAGCATACTACTGAGTCAAATTCCCCGACATCGTAGCGGTTTACAATCTTTTCCGCATCGGCCTTTCTGGTCGTTTCGGAGGCACTCACGCCCTTTGATGATGAAGACTCGGAATCCTTGATTGTAACGAACCTGCAGGATCCGAGCAGGGCCGTTGCTGCAAGCAACGAGATAACGGCTATTCTTTTCATTTCTATATCAATACTTTAAGATTAACACCCAGGAGTTCCGCCTTTTTGAGGACTGCAGGCAGTTCCTCTTCTATGAACATCCTCTTTTCCTCCTCTATGATTCTTTCACGGGCATCGTCGGCGAGGAAGAAACCTATGCCCCTCTTGTTAAAGATGATACCTTTGTCGGTAAGCCTTTCGTAGGATCTTGCCACGGTGTTGGGATTGACCCCTATCGAGGCAGACCACTCACGTACGCTCGGGATGCGCTCTCCTGCGGCGTATTTGCCTGCAAGTACAGCCTCGCACATACTGTCGGCTATCTGTATGTAGATAGGTTTGTTATTGTCAAATTCCATTGTACTAATGCTTTATTGTTCTGAGTCTGAAGTAGATGAGTACCATAGGCACTGCAATGCCCACGAAGTTGCAAATGTTCAAGATAACGTTGAACGCTCTCAGGTCGTCAACGGCGAACAGCTTTTCAAGAACTGACGGCATATCGAAGGCGTTTGTTATGGCAATCATAAGGAGCATTACGACAAAACTCAGAGCCATGGATACCAGAATGGTCTTGGCTACCTTTCCGCGCTTGAACACGATTGCGCCGAGGATGAAGAAGAGTATCGAACTGGTCCACATGGCCAAGATCTGCAGTACGGCAGCAATCCTGCTGACTTCGATTCCGCTGTAGAAGAATTCCTGTGCAGTCCTGTCGAATAACTGGAAGACGCCGGATATCAGTGAGTCGCCGTAAGCCGGAATCGTGCTGAGAATCAGGTCCACGCTACCGGACACAAGGACGAAGAAGAGAGGAAGCACGACACAGGAAACGAGAATCAGTGACAGTGTCTTTTCAAAAACCGATACGGGGAGAAGAACGAAGTCTGATCCGAAGCGCTTGTCCGTTATGTGTCCGTAGTGCTTTACCGGGAAGGAAAGTATTACCACAATGACGCATGTCCATGCAAGGGTCACTTTGAAAGGCATTGCAAAATCCGTAAGACTTCCGTTGGCAACAAGCGAGGTCAGCTCCACAAGTACAAAGGATATAAGCGGCATAAACGCCACGAGGAGCAGGGAGATTCCGTAATTGTTCCAGGCATTTCTGATATCTGCGCAGAGATAGTTCCAGAAACGTTTGATATTGAATGTGTCTGACATAGCTTAGAATATGGTTTTGATGAGTTCTTTGTTTTTGTGTACTGCGTTGAAAAGGGCTTCGACGTTGACCTTGCTGTCCGCTCCGTCAAGATTCTGATATACCTGGATGAAGTTTCCCGGAAGCTGCTCGGACCATATGCTGGCCGGATTGAGCACGTTGCCATAATCGAAGTAGAGCTTGGATGAAATCTCTGCAAGGGATGCATTGAGAAGGACGTCCCTGCGGTCGAGGATGATGATAGGGTCGATGATATTCTCAAGGTCACGCACCTGGTGGGTGGAGATTACTATGGTAGCATCGTCAGCGGTGTATTTGAGTATCGCGCTCCTGAACTGAGCCTTGCTCGGAATGTCGAGACCGTTGGTCGGCTCATCGAGGAAAAGGTATCTGGTTCCACAGGCAAGGGCAAAGGAAATGTAGCATTTCTTGAGCTGGCCGCAGGACATCTTGTTCATCTTGCGTTCAGAATCGTTTTCCAGTTCCTTCATTATTGCAAGGAATTTGTCCTGACTGTAGTTCGGCCAGAAGATGCCGTTGGAAGCGGCCCAGCTGGAAGCAGTGTTATTTACAGGTGCGACCTCATCCTGAAGGAAGAAAATATCGGCCAGGAATGACGGCTTGCGGTCGTAAGGATTCTGTCCATCAGTGTCGATACCGCCTTCCTGAACTTTCTTCAGACCGGCAAGCAGGGTCAGCAGCGTGGTCTTGCCTACTCCGTTTTCGCCGAGGAGTCCATAAATGCGTCCCGGCTCGAGAGTGAGATTGATGTTTTCCAGTACGGGCACTTTTCCGTAACTGAACTTAAGATTGTTTACCTGAATCATATTGTTAGTGTGTTAGTTCATTAATACACTGCAAAGGTAGTACAAATTTTTGAACTTCCAAGTTTTTTTTGATAATTTTGCGTGCTGAATTTTAACAAACCTTAAACCTTTATTAAGAATGGAGTATTTCATTAAAACATTCGAAAGGAGTCTCAAGAAGAACTGGGACAATCCTGCAATTACCGAATTCCGCTCAAGCACAATCACTTACGCCGAGCTCGCCGAGCAGATCGAGACCATACACCTATATTTCAGGAAGGCCGGTCTCAAGATTGGGGACAAGGTGGCGATAAATGCGCGCAGTTCTCTCAAATGGGCGGAGACCTTTATGGCAAGCGTTTCCGGCGGCTATACAACCAGCATACTGTTCAACGGATACACCCCTGCCGACACCCAGAGGCTCGTCTGTCACTCCGACAGCCGCATCCTCTTTACCGAGAAGGCTATCTACAAGGATATGGACTTTGAGCAGATGCCTCAGCTGCTTGCGGCGATAGATCTCAAGAGCGGGGAACTCCTTGACTCTCGCGGGGATTTTGCTGCAATCTACAATGCCCGCCACGATGCCTTCAAGGTCGCGCATCCCAACGGTCTTAAGGCCGAAGATATATATTATATAGACAGGCGCATGGATGAGGTATGCGGCATAATGTACACTTCCGGCTCGACAGGATTCCCTAAGGGAGTTATGCTTACCGTGGGCAATCTCAGCGCCAACGTCGATCTCATCCCTCGTCACTTCCCATACCACGAGGGCGAGAATTACGTGAGCGTGCTTCCTTACGCCCACATTTTCGGAATGACCTTCGACATGATTACCCCGCTCTGTCTGGGCATGCATCTGGTAACGCTCTTCGTGCCTCCCGTTCCATCGAACCTCAAGCCTGCGCTTCGACAGTTCCAGCCACGGGTATTCTTCGCCGTCCCTCTCATACTGCGCAAGATAATAGACGATTCCATAGGAGAATTCGTCACCAGCAAGTCCGGTCGCGCGAAGCTGGAGGACTACGAGAACAATCCTGACTTCTGCGATGCGCTCAGGATCATTTTCCTGTCCGCAATGGGTGGAAAGGTAGAAGTCATCGTTACCGGTGGAGCTGCAATCCCCGACCAGATCGAGCAGTTGCTTGCTGTCAAGCTCAAGGCTCCTTTCATAACCGGATACGGAATGACTGAATGTGCACCGACCATTTCGCTTGGTCACCTCGGCAGCTATAAGCTCAAGAGCGTCGGTGAGCCGGTGCTCGAACATATAGAGATTAAGATAGATTCCATTGACCCGCGTCACATCGCAGGTGAGGTTCTGGTAAGGGGCGACGTGGTATTCCCTGGCTACTACAAGAACGAAGAGGCCACCAAGGCAGCATTTACCGAAGACGGCTGGTTCCATACCGGAGACCTCGGGACAATCGACAAGCAGGGAACGCTCTTCCTTGTCGGACGAAGCAAAAGTATGATACTCTCTTCCAACGGACAGAACATATACCCTGAAGAAATTGAGGTCGTGCTCAACAATATGCCATTCGTTGCCGAGTCTCTCATTGTAAGCCGCAACGAAAAGCTTGTCGCTATCATAGTGCCTGACCAGAATGCCCTTGCAGATGCGGGAACCGATGCCGAGAGCCTGACCCAGATGATGGATTCAAACCTGGCTTCTCTCAACAAGATAGTTCCGGCATACTCATACGTTTCATCATACGAAATACGTTATGAAGCGTTTGCCAAGACGCCGAAGGGCAGCATCAAACGCTTCCTCTACGTATAGTGAACTTTCATAGGAGCATATCAGATTATTTCGCCGCAATCTTTCCGGGCAAGATCCGGAAGCTTGCGGTAAATGCTATGCTGGGCTGCCCGAACAGGGACGGTAGCATAGGAAGGAACGGATGCTTGTATTGCAACAATGAAGCATTTAACCCAAGATATGCTTACCGTTCGGAAGGGAGCATAAGTTCCCAGCTGGAAGCAGGAATAAAAGAGACCTCCAACAAAGGACCTTTCTACGGCTATCTGGCTTATTTCCAGTCATTCAGCAATACATACGGAAAGTTCGAGACCCTGGTATCCCTCTACGAAGAAGCGCTCTCTTTTCCCGGAGTCAAGGGTCTGGTGATTGCGACCCGACCCGATTGTCTTGAGCCACGCCTTCTGGACTGGCTGGAGCAGCGTTTCGGCAACAAGGCACCTGATAATCACCCTTTTCTGCTGATAGAGCTTGGAATAGAATCGACTTTGGACAGCACGCTTGCCGCAATAGGCAGAGGCCACGACTTTGCCTGCGCGGAGAGTGCAGTGAAAGAACTCTCGTCAAGAGGACTGGAGGTAGGTGCTCACCTTATTATAGGGCTGCCGGGAGAGGGGCCGGAGCAGTATCTGAGACACATCAGAGCCATAAACAGCCTGCCGCTCAAGACCTTGAAACTGCACCAGCTGCAAATAATCAAGGGCACTCCCCTCGCCAGAATGTGGCAGGAAGGCAGTGCCCCTGTAAATCTTATGAGTGCGGAACAATACGCCCGCGTACTTGTACCACTCGTCCGTGAACTCCGTCAGGACATAGCTCTTGACCGTCTTGTCAGCGAAGCCCCGCCGTCCCTGCTCCTCGCGCCCCGTTGGGGGCTCAAGCCCGGAGAATTTGAGTCTCTCTTCGAGAAGATCCTGCTCCGGGAAGAGCGTAAGGGATAAACCGGGTCCGGCTGCTATTCGTCTGCCGGCTTGAGTGTGGAGTAAACGTTGGTCACGTCCTCGTCATCTTCGAGCAGACCGGTAAGCTTGTCGAGGGTAAGCCTCTGTTCCGGAGTGACTTCCTTAAGATCGACGTTAGGAATCTGTTCAAATCCACCGGAGATGAGTTCGTATCCGTTTTCCTCGAGGTACTTCTGTATGCTTCCGTAAGAAGAGTAGTCTCCGTAAATGCAGATCACCTTGTAGGTGTTGCCGTCCTTGTCCTCTTCCTCCTGCTCGAAAAGCTCCTCAACGCCGTAGTCAATCATCTCAAGCTCAAGCTCTTCGAGATCGACACCCTCCTTTTCCTTTACACGGAAGGTACATTTGCGGTCAAACATGAACGACACCGAGCCGCTGGTTCCCAGGCTTCCGCCGCACTTGGTGAAATAGCTGCGGACATTGGCAACGGTACGGGTGTTGTTGTCGGTAGCGGTCTCTACAAGATATGCGATTCCGTGAGGGCCGAAACCTTCGTAGATAATCTCCTTGAAGTCGCCCTGCTTGCTTTCGGTTGCCTTCTTGATCGCGCGCTCGATGTTCTCTTTAGGCATCTGCTCAGAACGGGCTTCTGCCATAAGCGCACGCAGACGCGGGTTACCGGTAACGTCAGGTCCGCCCTGCTTTACCGCGATGGTGATTTCCTTTCCGAGTTTGGTGAAAGTGCGGGCCATGTGACCCCACCTTTTCATTTTGCGTTCCTTGCGGAACTCGAATGCTCTTCCCATATTCTTACTCCTCTACCCTGATGATATACTTCTGGATGTCGTATGCCTCGATGGACTGCGGATACTTGTCCTCGATGGTCTTGTAGCACTTGAGAGCGGCCTTCTTGTCAGCAAGTTTCTCGTATGCAAGACCGGCCTTGAAAAGATACTGTGCAGCAAACACGTTGTCAGCCCTGGATGCAGCTGCCTCGAATGACTTTGCAGCCTCGGCATATTGCTCGAGTCCTACGTAAGCATCTCCGATGCAGGCGACGGCACGGGCTGCAAGAATCTCGTCCTTGCCATTGTACTTCCTGAGGTAAGAGATTGCGGAATCGTAGTTGCCGAGCTGAAGCTCGCAAAGTCCTGCATAGAAGAACATTGACTTGCCTGCCTTCTTGCCGTAGTCCTCGATGACCTGCTCAAATCCGAGAGTGTTTCCGTCACCCTTCAGGGCAAGCTCGAAATTACCGGCCTGGAAGTTGTTCTGTGCAGCAATTGCCTGCTCCATAGCTTCCTCAACCTTTGGCTGGTAAATGAATTTGACATAGGCGAGAACCGCAAGAGCGATGACTACTGCGCCAATCAGGATACCCCAGAGGGTCTTTTTGTTTTCGCTGAAGAACTTGTCAGTCTTCGAGATGGTCTGCTCGAGGTTTTCCTGACGGGCTGCCTCGGTTTCTGAAATTTTAGCTTTTGCCATATTTGTGTTTTTATTTGATTTGCAATTTTAGCCCACAAATTTACTACAAATACTTCTTTTATGCAAGTTGTCCGTTAGCGGCTTTTTATGTAAATTTGCAATATGTCATTTCTTGAAAAGATAGTCATACAGGATTTCCGCAACATCGAACTGCAGGAACTGAGCTTTTCCGCAAATGTCAACTGCATAAGCGGCGGCAACGGGGAAGGCAAGACCAACCTGCTCGATGCCATCTGGTATATGTCAATGACCAAGAGCGCCTTTGCCCAGAGTGACACTCACAATTTCAGGAAGGGTTGTTCCAGTTTTGCGATAAGCGGGCTCTACCGTATGGACAACGGACTGCAGTCGCGCTTCAGCATAGGAGTCGGAGCCTCGGGCAAGCAGATACGCCGCGACGAACGCTTGTACGAGAGAATCTCGGAACACATCGGGATTCTGCCCATCGTAATGGTCTCCCCCGCCGACACCGCCCTCATCAGCGAGTCCGGCGAGCAGCGCAGGCGCTTTGCCAACTCCGTAATTTCTCAGATGGACGCCGGATACCTGTCCGCAGTGCAGAATTACAACAGGATACTGATGCAGCGCAACAGGGCGCTCAAGGACGCCGCGGCCGACAGCGGACTGCTCGAAAGCTTCGACCTCATGCTGGCAAGGGACGGCGCGGTAATATATGGAAAGAGGGCAGAATTTGCCCGCCGGCTCACTCCTCTGGTGCAGAAGTACTACGGGCGCATATCCGGCGGCAGGGAGGAGGTATCCATTCGCTACCGCTCCGACCTCGACCGCGGTCCGCTCGAAGAACTGCTCCGGGACAGCCGGGAACGCGACCTGGTGATGCACTACACCTGCACCGGAGTCCAGAGGGACGAATTCGTCTTTACAATGAACGGAATGCCGCTGCGGCAGTGCGGGTCCCAGGGGCAGCAGAAGTCGTTTCTCGTCGCGGTCAAGTTTGCCCAGTACGAGATTCTCCGCGACTCCCACGACCACCCGCCAATGCTGCTGCTCGACGACCTGTTTGACAAGCTGGATATGGAAAGGGTCGCCAACCTGCTGGAAATGGTTGCGGGCAACGACTTCGGACAGATATTCATAACAGACTCCAACAAGGTGAGAATCAAGGGGATACTCGACAGGATAACTGCAGAAAGCAGGTTTTACGAGGCGAAAGGAGGCGCCTATGCCGCATTAGATGGGGATTAAGCTCAGACGCAAGACTGCCCAGCCGGTGAGCGAAATAGTCACCGATGTGTTCAAGAGCATGGGGCTCAGCTACGGTATGAACAACCACCTCATTTTTGAGGCGTGGGAAAGGATTTCCGGAGCGGGGCCATACACCGTGAAACGTTTTTTCAGGGACGGGAAGCTGTACATTACGCTTAACTCTTCAGTGGTCCGCAGCCAACTCCAGATACAGGAAAGCATCCTTCTGGAAAAAATCAATGCCGAGCTCGCCTCGGACCCGCTGTTCTCCACGGAAGCAAGCAAACGGACAGACGGACAGATGGACCCGAAAATCTTTGTCAAACAACTTATTTTGAAATAAAAGTGAAAATCGTCATCGATCAGGCAGTTCCATTTATCAGGAACGTTTTTGAACCCTATGCCGAGGTGGTTTACAAGGACGGCGCGGAGATATCCCGGACCGACCTCGTGGATGCTGACGCGCTCATCTGCCGCACCAGAACGGAATGCAACGCCGAGCTGCTGCTGGGCACCGCCGTTCAGATAATTGCAACCACGACTGTAAGCACCAGCAACATAGACACGGCGTTCTGCGAAGACCACGGAATAGTAATGTCCAATGCAGCAGGGAGCAACAGCGGCGGAGTAATGAACTATGTATTTTCCGCCCTCTACGGAGCGGCGGCACGGAGGAGCCTGCCACTGCTGGGAGCGACCTTCGGGATAGTCGGAGTCGGAAGCACCGGCAAGATGGTCGAGCGCACCGCACAGCATCTCGGATTCAAGATACTTCGCTACGACCCGCCCCGGGCCGAAAAAGAAGGTCCCGGCAATTTCTGCGACCTCGATACCCTGCTGGAAAGCAGCGACATCGTCTCGCTCCACCTCCCTACCAACGACAATACACGCAACATCGCCAATGACGAATTCTTCTCCAAAATGAGACTGGGAGCGGCATTCATCAATGCGGCAAGCGGGGAGCTCGTGGACGAGGATGCCCTCATAAGGCAGCATTCCAAGCTCGGACCCATCATCATCGACACCTGGAAGAACGAGCCGGACATCAACCTGAAACTGATGGACATAGCCGACATCGCCACGCCTCACATCGCAGGCTATTCATACCAGGGCAAGCTGCGGAGCACCATGATGCCGGTGCGGGCGGTGGCGAGGTATTTCGGCATACAGGAACTCTATGATTTTTTCCCCGTTTCCGAAATAGAGGAGCTTAATGCGGTAAAACTTGACCTCAAGGGTAAGAATCAGGGACAGATCGCATCGATAATGCAATATAATTATCCTATATTTACGGATGATTTTCTATTCCGGGTCAACCCTCAGGGCTTTATTCAGCTCAGGGACGGATACAAGTACAGAAAAGAATTTTACACCGACTGATAAAGATAACCACTAAAACTGATACTACTTATGAACAAGTCAAAAATCGACGCTCAGCTCGAGCGCTTCAAGCAGGGCTTTCCCTGGCTTGACATTGTTGACTGCGCGACTCCGCAAAGAGGCATAAAGGTGCTCGGCGAAGAAGAGCAGATCAAGGCGGCAGAGTATTTTGACGGGGCTTCCGTAAAGGGCAAATGCAAGTTTGTTCCTGCCTCCGGTGCCGCCTCACGTATGTTCAAGGACATTTTCGCGGGTATGGACAACGCAAATGACGCAACCCGCAAGCTTGCCGACAATCTGGAAGAATTTGCCTTTTACGACGAGAAGGTCTTTGGAAAGGCCCCGTTCAATCCCGAAGACACCGCGCGCAAACTGCTGACCGAGGAGGGTCTGGGCTACGGCAGCAAGCCGAAGGGAGTGCTCGCATTCCACCGCTACGAAGACGAAGTCAGGACTGCGCTGGCAGAGCATCTCGTTGAAGGACAGGCTTATATGCGCAACGCTGACGGAAGCGTCAAGATAATTGTCACCATATCTCCGGAACACGAACATCTGTTCAGGGAAGTTGTCGGAAAGATTCGGGAAGAATATGAAAAGCGCTACGGAGTGCGCTACGATATCAGTTTTACCTATCAGGACAAGGAGACTGACACCGTGGCCGCCGATATGGAAAACAAGCCATTCCTGAAAGATGACGGCAGCATGGTGTTCAGACCTGCCGGCCACGGCGCCCTGATTTACAATCTGAACGCACTGGAAGAGGAACTGGTTTCCATCAAGAACATCGACAATGTATGCGTCGAAAGGATGCAGCCTCTGACTTACCTTTGGAAAAAGGTGCTGATGGGCAAGGCTCTCGAACTCAGGGACAGGATTTTCGGATACATCTACGCTATGGACCAGATTACCGACGTGCGCCGCAATGCCGCTGACCTGAGCTATGTTCCGGCTTACAACGTGGGTGCCGACGACCCTTATATGACAGAGGAATGCCAGAGTCTGTGCAACGAAATAGAACAGTTCCTTCTTGACGAACTTTGCATAGAGATGCCGCCGGCAAAGGACTGCCGTGCAAGGGCCCAGGCGCTCAGGGCAAAGCTTGACAGACCGATAAGAGTCTGCGGAATGGTGCGCAACGAGGGAGAGCCTGGCGGAGGTCCTTTCATAATCAGGGACAAGGACGGCAGCACTTCGCTCCAGATTCTCGAGGCCGCACAGATCGACAAGAGCAATGCGCACGCGATGCAGGCGCTTTCATCAGCCACCCATTTCAACCCTGTTGACCTGGTATGCTGCCTGAGGAACCACGAGGGTAAAAAATTCGATCTCCTCGAGCACGTGGACGAGGAGACCGGGCTTATAAGCATGAAGAGTTTTCAGGGAAGGGAACTCAAGGCTCTGGAACTGCCGGGGCTCTGGAACGGATCGATGTCTGACTGGAACACGCTCTTCGTGGAAGTTCCTGTAGAAACGTTCAACCCTGTCAAGACCGTGCTCGACCTGCTCAGGCCGGCTCACAGGACAGACCTTTAGGAAACTCCTACATTAATA
>SAMEA3663015__coassemble_545_pt1 | contig 14309 bp, 11 predicted proteins | sample SAMEA3663015__metabat2_high_PE_009 | metagenome-assembled genome bin SAMEA3663015 (sample SAMEA3663015) | pig gut metagenome | biome: pig gut; feature: pig-associated habitat; material: faeces | place: France | collected 2012
CCACGAAGTGAACTATACCGTCCAGGAAGGACTGGACGCCATTAGGGACGTAATCTATCATATTGAAACCTACGACGTTACAACCATCAGGGCATCGACGCCTATGTACCTGCTCGCCCGCGTAATCAAGAGTATGGGAATCAAGATGGTCCTGTCCGGCGAGGGTTCTGACGAAATCTTCGGCGGCTACCTGTACTTCCATAAGGCACCGTCAGCGCGCGACCTGCACGAGGAAACCGTCCGCAAGCTGGGCAAGCTCTACCAGTACGACTGCCTGCGCGCCAACAAGTCGCTCGCCGCATGGGGAGTCGAAGGCAGGGTCCCTTTCCTCGATAAAGAATTCCTTGACGTGGCGATGAGACTCAATCCTCAGGCAAAGATGTGCCCGGGTTCAGTGATCGAGAAGAAGATACTCCGTGAGGCCTTTGAAGATATGCTGCTGCCGTCCGTTGCCTGGAGGCAGAAGGAACAATTCTCCGACGGAGTCGGATACAGCTGGATAGACTCGCTCAAGGCGGTTGCAGAGTCTTCGGTAAGCGACGAGCAGATGGCGCACGCTGCCGAGCGCTTCCCTATCAACCCTCCGATGAATAAGGAAGAGTATTGTTACAGAAGCATTTTCGAAGAGCATTTCCCGAGCGAATCCGCCGCACGCAGCGTACCGAGCGTACCGAGCGTCGCCTGCTCGTCAGCGGTTGCTCTCGAATGGGATGCGTCATTCAAGAATCTCAACGATCCGAGCGGCCGCGCCGTCGCAGGAGTCCACAACGAAGCCTACGTTTCCGCCGAATAGACAACACTTAATGAGGATGGCCACAATGGTCATCCTCATTATTTTGTTGCAAGTCTGGCAGGCCGGAAAAACCCGTTATTTGCCGAGCAGCTGTTTTATGAACTTGACATCGGGGAAGAAGCGGCCGGCTATAACACGGATTACGGTGTAGGCCGGGATGGCGGCAACCATTCCGAACATACCGCCAAGGTTGCCGGCAAGCAGCATCACGATGAAAATCTCAAGCGGAGTAGCCTGGATCGAGGTCGAATAGATGAATGGCTGGAGGAAGAAATTGTCAACCATCTGGGCGACGACGAATATGGCTATGAGTATGATGACAAAGACCCAGAAGTTCACGTCAAGACCGAGCGAACCGCCGCTGCAGTAGCGGAGGGTGACACCCATCACCGTTCCGACAACGCCGCCGATGATAGGACCGAGATAAGGAATGACATTGAGCAGGCCTGCAAGGAAGCCCACGCCTATCGCTGTCTCGAAGTCAAGTCTGGCCACGGCCCAAAGTCCCAGAAAATCAATGAGTCCGACACAGCTCATCTCGATGAATAGTCCGATGAAGTAACGCGAGAGCAGGTGCTCTACGTCCCCTATCGCAGACGTAACTTTCTCTTCCATACGGTCAGGCGAGAGAGCCTTTACAATACGGGTAAACAAGCTCTCATCCTTGATAAAGAAGAAGGAGATGAACACGACGGAGAATATGCCCACGCCGGCATTTGCCACGACAGATGCAAGCGAGCCTATCCAGTTGCCGAACTTGCCAAAGTCAAAGATATTGCGGAGCTGCTCGATAAGAATCTGCTCAAGTTTGAATCCCGGGGAAAGGTTGAACTTGTCGATAAGGAAACGGTTGATGTTAGCAAGGCTCGTGGAGATGGTTCCGAGCGATGTTCCGCTGGCAAGGGCGCTGACTTCCCGCACGACTTCGCTGATTAGAGGCACTATACCGGAAACGGCAGCTGCAAGAATGAGCAGGAGTATGAATATGGTAATGACCGCAAGCAGCCAGTCCGGTGCTCGGTGACCCTTGACAGTTATCTTTCTGAGCAGTCTCATCACAGGCTGTGAAATAAGGCTGAGCACACCGGACAATATAATATAGATCAGCACGTTGCTGAAATATCTGCAGACCACGAACAGTATTGCGGCAATCGCGCCGTAGTATAGCAGACGGGACAGTTTTTCAGTATAGTTGTTGCTTTTCTCCATCGTATATATGAATTGGTGGTCAAAAATACATAAATTTTTATTATCTTGCAGGATATTCCGTAAAAGTGTGAACTGATTCCAATATCAAAAACCAATACGAAATGTTTAAAGGACATCCAAAAGGACTTGTAGCCGCCGCCCTGAGCAATATGGGCGAAAGGTTTGGCTACTACATCATGAACGCGGTCCTGCTGCTCTTCCTTTGTTCCAAGTTCGGTCTTAGTGACAGCACTGCAGGCGTAATCTACTCCATCTTCTACAGCGGCATCTATGTATTGTCACTTGTCGGAGGTATAATCGCCGACCGCACAAGCAATTACAAAGGTACCATCATGACCGGCCTCATCGTAATGGCAGTCGGTTACCTGGCTCTCGCATTCCCTATTATGGCGACCTCCGAGAACCACACGATGCTGCTTGTATTTACCTGCTTCGCACTGCTTCTCATCGCCATCGGCAACGGTCTGTTCAAGGGCAACCTCCAGGTAATCGTAGGCCAGATGTATGACAATCTCGAGGCTGAGGCAGCCAAGAAGGGAGAAAAGGAACTTCAGCTCGCAAAGAGCAAGCGTGACTCCGGTTTCCAGATCTTCTACGTATTTATCAACATCGGTGGACTCCTTGCTCCGTTCGTTGCTCCTATGCTCCGCAGCTGGTGGCTCAGGGTACACGATATGGTGTACAATGCGCAGCTCCCTGCCCTCTGCCACAAGTTCCTCAACACCGGAGAAATAGACGCCAACCTCGGAACGCTCATCGCCTCTTCCAATACCGGAGCAGCGGTGGATATGGCAAACCTCGATGCCGTGGGACAGTTCTGCACCAGCTACCTTGACGTATTCAACACAGGTATCCATTACTCCTTCTTCGCCAGCGTTGCTGCGATGGCTATCTCTCTCATAATCTTCTTCCTCTGCAAGAAGGGCTTCCCTAATCCTGCAAAGAAAGAAGTTGCCGCAGTACAGGGATACACCGCCGAGGAAAAGGTAACCATGGCCAAGGAAATCAAGCAGCGCATGCTCGCCCTCTTCGCAGTGCTCGGCATCGCCGTATTCTTCTGGCTCTCATTCCATCAGAACGGACAGTCGCTGTCAGTATTTGCCCGCGACTTCATCAACACCTCTTCAATTGCTCCGGAAATCTGGCAGGCTGTCAATCCGTTCTTCGTGATTGTGCTCACCCCTATCATTATGGCCATCTTCGGCGCTCTCGCCAACAAGGGCAAGGTCATCTCCACCCCTCGCAAGATTGCCATCGGTATGGGAATTGCCGGCTGCGCATACCTCTTCCTGACCATCTTCTCAGCCGTTATGGGCTATCCTTCAGGTGAAGAATTCCGCGCTCTCGACGATGCTACCCGCCAGGGTATGCTTGCAGGTCCTTGGGTTCTCATCGTGACCTATTTCTTCCTGACCGTAGCGGAGCTCTTCATCTCACCTCTCGGACTCTCGTTCGTTTCCAAGGTGGCTCCTAAGAGCATGCTCGGTCTCTGCCAGGGACTTTGGCTCGGCGCCACCGCACTCGGAAACCTGCTCATCTGGCTTGGTCCAGTGATGTACAATGCCTGGGACATCCAGTACTGCTGGCTCGTATTCCTTGTCATCTGCCTCATTTCAATGGGCGTGATGCTCGGTATGGTCAAGTGGCTCGAAAAAGTTACCGGCTAGGCTTAGCCCCAGTCCGCATCAGCGGACCGCCCGGGTCCGGGACTTTGCGCAGGGACGCCGGACTGAAGCACGGATTCTGAAACCGGCAGGACGGGAAATCAATGCACGAACGGCGCAAAGTCTTATAGGACAATAGGGCGCAGGGGTTTGGGGCGGCTTAGCCCCAGTAAAATAATTAAGGATGGCTGCAAATACTTGCGGTCATCCTCATTTTTTGGTATATTTGGGGTACACTAAAACTTTTACAAGATGAAAAAGTACATTCTGGCCCTCGACCAGGGCACAAGCAGTTCAAGGGCCATAGTATTTGACGGCGAATGCAGAATCTGCGCAAGCGCGCAGAAAGAATTTACCCAGTACTTCCCCGAGCCGGGTCGGGTGGAGCACAATCCTATGGAAATCTGGTCCTCGCAGGCCGCAGTGATAGCCGAGGCGATAAGCTCCATAGGCATAAACGGAAAGGACATCGCCGCGATAGGAATTACCAACCAGAGGGAGACCACGATAGTATGGGATGCGGAGACCTCCGAACCGGTTTACAACGCCATAGTATGGCAGGACAGACGCACTTCGGAGTACTGCGACTCCCTCAAGGAGCAAAACCTGACCGATATGATAAGAAGCAAGACCGGCCTTATCATAGATGCCTATTTCAGTGCCACCAAAATCAAATGGATACTTGACAACGTGCCGGGAGCAAGGCAGAAGGCGGAACAAGGCAGGCTGCGCTTCGGCACGGTCGATACCTGGCTGGTATGGATGCTTACAAAGGGCAACGTGTATGTGACGGATGTCAGCAATGCCTCACGCACAATGCTTTACAACATCCACGAGCTTTGCTGGGACAAGGAATTGCTGGAGCTGTTCGGCATCCCGGAGTCTATGCTGCCGGAAGTAAGGTCCTCCAGCGAGGTTTACGGGCACACCAAGACCACGATATTTGCACACGAGGTGCCTATTGGCGGAATCGCCGGAGACCAGCAGTCCGCCCTCTTCGGGCAGATGTGCACCGAGGCCGGAGACGCCAAAAACACCTACGGAACGGGTTGTTTCCTGCTGATGAATACTGGACAGACAGCCGTTATGTCAAAAAACCGGCTGCTTACAACCATTGCCTGGAAATTAGGCGACAAGGTCAGTTATGCCCTTGAAGGATCGGTATTTGTCGGAGGCTCCGTGGTACAGTGGCTGCGTGACGGACTCGGAATCATACGTTCATCTTCTGAGGTCGAAGCTCTTGCAGCAAGCGTTCCGGACACGGGCGGCGTATATTTCGTTCCGGCGCTGACGGGTCTGGGAGCCCCTTACTGGGACCAGCACGCGCAGGGAATCATATATGGAATCAGCAGAGGAACCACAGCAGCCCACATCGCGAGAGCCGCTCTGGAAGGCATTGCATTCCAGACCATGGATATCGTGCAGGCAATGGAAAAGGATGCGGGCACAAGTCTGTCCATACTTAAAGTGGACGGAGGAGCATCACGCAACAACCTTCTGATGCAGTTCCAGGCCGATATCATCGGAAGGGACGTGGAGCGCCCGCTTATTACCGAAACCACGGCACTCGGAGCCGCCTGCCTTGCCGGTCTGGCTGTCGGAATCTGGTCGGATCTTGATGAGCTCAAGCGCAGCCGACAGATTGAAAGGACATTCACGGCTCAACATTCGCAGAAGATTGAACTTGCCCGCAAGGGTTGGGCCGATGCAGTCAGGAGGGCATTGAGCAGATAATCACTTAAACACTATACCTATGTTACTCAAATCCTGCCTTTTCGAATTGATAGGCACATTCATACTCATACTGCTCGGAGACGGAGTCGTTGCAGGCTGCTGCCTCAACAAGACCAAGGCTCAGGGATCCGGATGGGTTGTCATCACCATGGCCTGGGGCTTTGCCGTTATGTGCGGAGTCTTTATCGCAGGTCCTATTTCTGGAGCGCACCTCAATCCAGCTGTTTCTCTCGGTCTGGCAATAGCCGGACAGTTCAAATGGGCCTGGGTGCTTCCGTATGCCGCAGCCCAGATGATAGGGGCATTCTGCGGAGCAGTAATGGTTTACCTGATTTACAAGGACCATTTCGACGCCACTCCGGACCCGTCAGTCAAGCTGGGAGTATTCTGCACCGCACCTGCCATCAGGAACAAATGGACAAACCTGCTGAGCGAAATAGTCGGAACCTGGCTTCTCGTGCTTTGCATCCTGGCATTTTCCACAAAGGGCAACACCCCTGCAGTGGGAATGGGAGACCTTGGAGCCATTCCTGTCACAATGCTTATAATGTCCATAGGCATGTCTCTGGGCGCAACTACGGGATACGCCATCAATCCTGCCAGAGACCTTGCCCCGCGCCTTGCACATTTCGTTCTCCCGATAAAGGAAAAGGGAGGCAGCGACTGGCAGTACAGCTGGATTCCCGTAGTGGGTCCGCTTGTTGGAGCCTCACTCGCCGCGTTATGTGGAATATTAATGTTTTAATAAAATAACAAAATGACTATCAAACTATTTACAAGCGCCGCTCTGATTGCGGCATCCCTGGCTGGAAGTATCTGCTACGGGATGGATCAGAAATACGGCGAACTCATTCCCGCCCTTGACGGGGCTCTCTGGGAGAAGTCCGAGTGGATATCCGCTGCGGACGCTCCCGTGATTACCGGCAAGATAGTTGCCGGAAATGAAAGGGCAGCAGACGGAGCCAGCTGGTTCGTATGCGACCCAGTCAATGCAAAGAAAGTTGTCAGCGCGAAATGGATGACCACGGGACTCGGAGTATACAGGCTTTACGTTAACGACAAGGAGATAGGCGAAGAGATACTCAAGCCCGGTTTCACCCATTACGGCAAGACCAAGGTTTCCTTCACTTACGATATCACCGACGTCTTTGTATGCAAGAAAGGGGCTTCAAACCGCCTTGCCGTGCAGTCCACCCCGGGATGGTGGGCCGACAAGATCGTCACGCCTCCGAACAACGAGGGTATGATAGGAAAGAAACCCGCATTCCGCGGCGTGCTTGAGCTCTGCTATTCTGACGGCCGCAAGGAGTATTTCGGCACCAACTGCAAGGATTGGAAAGCTGGCATTGCGGGTCCTGTAACCCACGCCGCGATATTTGACGGCGAGGAGTATGACGCACGTATTCTTCCGGGATATCTTACACCCGAAAAACTCGGCACCCCCGAAATAAACAGGGAATTTGAAGGTAAGATAGTGCCTACGGAAGGAGCCGAAATCTATCTGCTCAAAGACATCGAACTCGCGCCACAAAAGATGTATGTCTGGGAAGAGGTAAGCGGCAACACCGTAGGGCAATACGGCAAGGTTGTCATCAAGCGCGAGTACTCCGACGGTGACGTAATCGAGCTGAACCCGGGAGAAAAGCTGGTCGTTGACTTCGGACAGAACTGCGCCGCGGTACCCGAATTCGTATTCAAGGCCGATGAGGGCAGCGTACTGACTTTCCTGCCGGCGGAACTGCTCAATGACGGAAACGGAGCGGAAAGCCGCGGAATGGACGGACCGGAAGGAAGCGTCCACAGAACAAACCTGCGTATTCCGGAGTATGGAATGAAGGCCATCTACACTTTTGCGGGAGACAAGGACTATGTCAGCTACAGGCCTGAATGCACCTTCTTCGGCTATCGTTTCGCGTCCATAGAATGTACTGGCAAGGTCCGCATCAGTTCACTGCGTTCAGTTCCGGTGTCATCGATTTCGGAAGACCTGAGGAGAGGATTCCTGGAGACCGGTAACGAAGATATCAACAAGTTGATCAGCAATACCTTATGGGGACAGCGCTCGAACTATCTGTCCGTCAGCACCGACTGTCCGCAGCGAAACGAGAGGTTGGGATGGACCGCCGACACCCAGGTATTTACCGAAACCGGAACCTTCTTTGCCGATACAAGGCGCTTCTTCCACAAATGGATGAGGGATATGAGGGACACTCAGAACGAAAAAGGAGGATTCCCAGGAGTTGCTCCTCTGGCTCAGTATGGTGCAGAGCCTACCTCTATGATGCGACTTGGATGGGCTGATGCCGGAATCATCGTTCCTTGGACAGTCTGGAAGCAGTTCGACGACGTTTCCATAGTGGATGAGAACTGGGAAGCCATGGACAGGTTCATGCAGCACATCTACGATACCAAATACGATCACAAGACGCTCCTGGAAGAGAACGGCGACCGTCAATGGGCTGACTGGCTGAGCTACGAACCGCTCGAGAGCTGTTCGAGGAAGGCTTACATATGGGATAAGCAAGGCAACAGGCACCCTACGCCTGATGCGCTGATTTACTGGAACTTCCTCTCCGCCTGCTATTGGGCTACAAATGCAGATATGATGAGCGATATGGCACGTGCATCCGGCAGGGATGCCGAGCGATATGCAAGGATGGCAGAAGAGGCTAGGCAGTACATAAGGGAAAACTTCATAGACGAGAAGGGAAACTTCCACTGCCAGATACTCAACACCATGCAGACTCCTGCCCTGTTCGAGCTTCGCACTGGAGTTGTGAGCGGTGAGGCAAAGAGCAATGTATGCGCCCGTCTGCGTAAGAATATCGAGGACAAGGGCAACTGCCTTCAGACAGGCTTCCTCGGAACTTCGATACTGATGTCAACCCTTACCGAGAACGGTATGGTTGACCTCGCCTACGAGATTTTGCTTCAGCACAAAAATCCAAGCTGGCTCTACTCAATAGACAACGGAGCGACAACAATCTGGGAGCGCTGGAACAGCTATATGCTTGATCAGGGTATGGGTCCCAAGGGTATGAACAGTTTCAACCACTATGCCTACGGATGCGTTTGCGAATGGATCTGGGAAACCGCTGCCGGAATCTCCAGCGACCCTGCTGAAGCGGGATTCAGACACATAATAATGAAACCGGTTCCTGACCGCAGACTCGGATATGTCAAGGCCAGCTTAAATACAAACGCCGGCCCTGTCAGCAGCGAATGGTGGTACGAAGATAAGAATTGGGTATGGGAATTCTCCATTCCTGAGGGTGCCCACGCAAGCGTGACCCTTCCGGGAGAAAGCTCAAGCACCGCATTCGGTCCGGGACATCACCGTATCGAGAAGTCTCTGTAGTGAAAGCGCAGAGGCCAAGAGGACGGTGACGGGCCGCTATTCCCCCGCAGGGATGAGCGAACAGTCAAGTCCTCTGGTTTCAAGCACATAGCTGCAGCCCTCGACTAGAGGCACATTGCGACCCCCGTGGCCTGCCGGAAACGAGTAGGCTACGGGGATTGCCTTTGGCAGCACGGAAAGAGCATTTCCGGGGCAGAAGCAGGTTCGGGAAAGCAGGGCCTCCACCGAGCCGCAGGAGAATTCGTCCCCGCAATCGGTAAAAGCTCCGCAGACGATGCCTCTGACCCTGTCGAGAGCGCCGTGCAGAGCGAGGGTTCGGAGCATCCTGTCGATGTTGTGAGCGCTTTCCTCTACCTCTTCTATAAAGAGTATTATGTCCCTGAATCGGAACGGATCGTAGGCACTGCCGGCAAGGGGTGCAAGAGTGGCGAGGTTTCCGCCGACCAGCACGCCTTCGGCACGGCCGTCAATTCCAGGGATTGCCTGAGTCCAGGAATATTTCTGCGGACCCTCGCAAAGAAAACTGCGCAGCAAATCAATCGATTCGGAATCTGCTCCATCCTTTGCAATGAAAGAACCCATGGCGGCGTGGAGGCTTTGCACACCGGCACACAGGGACAGGGCGTGGAGCGAAGTGATGTCGCTATACCCTATCATCCACTTGGGATGGCTGCTGAGGAGTTCAGGTCCAAGCAGATCCAGAATCTGAATGGTTCCGTAACCGCCCCTGGATGCCAGTACACCCTTGATCCCGGGGTCGTTGAACGCCCATTTCAGGTCATCGGCGCGCAACTCGGGAGCCGCGGAATAGCGATCGAGGAATCTATCCCTGGAATGAGGAGACGGGATTGCGCGGAATCCCATTCGTTCCACGGCAGTGATGGCAGCGTCAAATTGTTCATCATCAAGATGATAGGAAGGGCTTACAATAGCTATGCAGTCGCCCGGTTCAAGCAGGGAAGGTATTATCATACGGCAAATATCGTCAAAAAAGTGTAAATTCGCCTCAAATCATAATTTATGGCAAAGGAAATAGAGAGAAAGTTTCTGGTGTGCGGTGATTTTGAACCGTATGCTGTGTCTTCCGTGCACATATGTCAGGGGTATCTCAACCCGGATCCGGACAGAACGGTAAGGGTGAGGGTAAAAGGCGATGAGGCATTTATCTGCGTCAAAGGCAGGAACAATGGCATCAGCCGTTTCGAGTGGGAACATCGCATCCCTAAGGAAGATGCCCTCAGCCTGCTGCCGCTATGCGGTCCGGGAGTGATTGACAAGATACGATACATTGTGCCTTTCAAGGGACACGACTGGGAGGTTGACAGGTTCTTCGGGGACAACGAAGGCCTCATTCTCGCCGAGTTGGAACTCAGGTCGGAGGATGAGACCTTTGAATTGCCGTCCTGGATCGGAAAGGAAGTGAGCCTTGACAGCAGATATTTCAATTCCAGTCTTGCACTTGATCCTTACTGCAACTGGAAGGACAGGTAAACCGGCTACTTCTCCATCCTGTCAAGGAAGCACTGTATGGTGTTTTCCATAAGGCAGCATATAGTCATAGGTCCAACGCCTCCCGGTACCGGAGTGATTACCGAAGCCTTCGGTTCGATAGCCTGGAAATCCACGTCGCCGCAGAGTTTGCCCGTTTCAGGATCACGGTTGACGCCCACGTCGATCACAACTGCTCCTTCACTTACCATATCTGCAGTGATGAAACGAGGCCTGCCTATCGCCACAACAAGAATCTCTGCGCTGCGTGTCACGGATGCGAGGTCGGCAGTGCGGCTGTGAGCAATCGTAACGGTAGCGTTCTCGTCAAGAAGAAGCTTCGAAACCGGCAGACCCACAATGTTGCTGCGGCCTACGACAACAGCCCTCTTTCCTGCAATCTGCACCCCTGCTTCCTTGAGCATTCGGATGATGCCCTTGGGCGTGCAGGCTACCGTGCAAGGCTGTTTCTGCCAGAGCGCGGCGACATTGAGAGGGTGGAAACCGTCCACATCCTTTTCCTTTGCTATGGTCGCTATTACTTTGTCCTCGCTGATGTGTTTAGGGAGCGGCAGCTGTACCAGTATGCCGTCAACGCCATCGTCAGCGTTAAGTTCGCGAATAAGCGATAGCAGTTCCTCTTCGCTTATGCTCTCCGGCTTGCGTATGGTGGTATTGCGAATGCCGACCGCCTCGGAAGCTTTGGCCTTGCCGGTTACGTAAGAAACGCTGGCAGGATTGTCTCCGACAAGTATCACCACCAGGTGAGGTCCCCTGCCGTATTTCTGCGGGAATCCCGCCACCTGGTCCCGCATCTGCTGCTTCAGCCGCGTGGACAATTCTTTTCCGCTGATTATCATAGACTTTCTAGTACTTTTTCCATTAAGATACCGCGCGAGCCCTTAATCAGCACGGTAGTATTTGAGACAGGATGGGCCGCGACGAACTGCGCGAGCTCCTCCGAGTCGGCAAAGCAGCCCCGGACGCAGCAGTCCTCTCCCGGATCAAGCCCCAGCTGAGTGACGGCACGGGAGAATTGTTCCCCGACAAGATAGCACTGCAGGTTCTCGGTAACGAGCTTCCAGACTATACGGACGTGCTCCTTGAGCGAGTCGTCACCGAGTTCGCGCATATCGCCGAGCATCGCTATCTTGGACGGGGCCTGCATGGCGCAGAAGTTGTCGATGGCGGCCATCATCGAGGCCGGGTTGGCGTTGTAGGCATCAACTATCAGGGTATTGTCACCACTCCTGACGAGTTGCGAGCGTTTGTTGGATGGTTCGTAAGCGGAGACGGCTGCAATTGCCTCAGAGCGTTCCACTCCGAAGTATGTGCCTATCGCAATGGCACAGAGCACGTTGGCAGCGTTGTAGGCGCCTACGAGATGGGTTTCGACCAGGTCCTCGCCTATCTGGAGCCGCAGGAATGGCGAGTCAGGGGTCTGGGGCAGCACTCGCGCGTTCTGGTTGCCGAGCCCGTAGCCGAAAATGTGGCAGGGCTGAGATGCGGCCATTGCGCGCAGATCCGCGTCATCCTCGTTGAGGAAGATGAGCGAGCCCTCGTGAGAGCCGAGATAGTTGTAGAGCTGGCCCTTGGCGGCTTTTACGCCCTCGAAACTGCCGAATCCCAGCAAATGCGCGCGTCCGACATTGGTTATGAGTCCGTAGTCGGGCTGGCAGACCTGCACGAGCTTGGTAATGTCATCGGGATGGCTTGCGCCCATTTCAACGATTGCAATGTCGGTGTCGGGCTTTATGGACAGAAGCGTGAGCGGCACGCCTATGTCGTTGTTGAGGTTGCCTTCGGTGGCACTGACCCTGTATTTGCTTGAAAGCACGGCCTTTATCAGTTCCTTGGTCGTGGTCTTGCCGTTGGTTCCGGTCAGTCCTATTACCGGAAGATGGCCCTCAAGAGCACAGGCGGCGCTTTTGCGGCCTTCCAGCACTCTCTGACGGTGTTGTCTCGCAAGTTCGGAAAGAGCGGCGAGGGTATCGGGTACGCGGATTATCCTGTCCTCGAGATCCCCTGGAATGTCCAGAACTGCATCTTCCGATATTATGCTGTATGCTGCGCCGTCCCGGAGCGCCTTGACAGCGAAAAGGTTTCCGTCAAAATTTTCCCCTTTGAGGGCGAGGAACAATTCTCCTCCCCCGATGCGCCTGCTATCCGTGGTAAGACGGCAGCCACAGGCTTTGAACAGTTCATACAATTTACTCATAATCACTTTGTTCCTGTACTTCCGAATCCGCCTTCTCCCCTGTCTGACGCCGAAAGTTCATCAGTGGGTTCCCACTCGATGCGCTCATGGCGGGCAAGAACTATCTGGGCTATGCGCTCCCCTCTCTTTACCTCGAATGGTTCGGAAGAGAGATTGACCAGGATTACCTTGAGTTCTCCCCTGTAATCGGCATCGATGGTTCCCGGGGAGTTGAGTACGGTCAGGCCACTGCGGGCGGCAAGTCCGCTGCGCGGGCGTACCTGGACCTCATATCCGGCAGGGATTTCCAGAAAAAGGCCGGTAGGCACTATTGCCCGGCCGAGAGGTTCGATAACTATTGCTTCTGGATTGTCCGCACGCACGTCCATACCTGCGGCAAGGGCTGTGGCGTACTCGGGAAGAGCGTTTGAGCTTTTGTTTATGATTCTGACAGTCATATAATTATACTACTTCGGCGCTACACGGTAGAGGAACGCCGCAATGATGATGTAAACGAAGTTCGGCAGCCACAGGGCAAGTCCGGCAGGCAGGGCACCGGTATATACGAACATCTCGCTGAACCTCAGGAACAGGATGTAAAGGAAAGCAAGTCCTATGCCCAGGGCAAGGTTCCAGCCTATGCCTCCCCTGCGTTTGCGCGAGGTCAGCGACACTCCCATTATGGTGAGGATGAATGCGGAGAAAGGCAGCGTGAATCGTCTGTTTTTTTCTATGAGGGCATACATCACGTTAGGATCGCCGCGCATGTTCTGCGTATCTATAAGCTGGTCCAGCTGCTTCATCGTCAGGGTCTGGACGGTCTTGTCATTGCGATAAAAGTCATCTACGGTGAGGGCCAGGACGGTATCCTTTGCCGGTCCGCTGCTTATCTGTTCCGACAGTGCGGACTTATAGTCTCTCCTGGTCCATTTGCGCATATGCCAGCATCCGGCGGTGCTGTCCCAGGTTGCGGACTCGCAGGAAAGCTTGGACACAAGTTCGTTGTCCACAATGCTCTCCACGGTCATCCTGTTGGCAGTGTTGTTCCAGGAATAGAAGGACTCCACATAGACGAACTGCCCCGGGGCTATCTGGTAGTGTATGTTGCGCCGGTTAAAATCGGCATTGGAGCGGCTCGAGGTGTATTTCTGTTCAAAGGGCACCCGGACCGCGTTTGCCCTCGGAATGATGTACATGTTGAGTCCTAGCGAAAGCAGGGCGATGATTGCCGCCGATGCCAAATATGGCACCAGCATACGCTTGTAACTGATTCCGCCGCTGAGTATCGCGATGATCTCGCTGTTGGCGGCCATCTTGGAAGTGAAGAACACCACCGTGATGAACACGAACAGGGGCGAGAACATATTGATGAAGTATGGTATGAAGTTGAGGTAGTAGTCCCTGACTATTTCGATGAGGGGTACTTCTTTCTGTATGAACTTGTTGAGCTTTTCGGACAGGTCAAATACGACGACTATCACGATGATGAGAAGCAGGGATACGAAGAAGGTCGTAAGGAACTTCTTCATTATGTACTTGTCTATTATTTTCATCTTCGGTCTTCCCATCGCTTTTTACAGTCTTGATGTGATGCGCGGCAGTACCGAGTCTTTCCAGGCGGCAAAGTCTCCTTCCTCGATGTGCTGTCTGGCCTGGCCCACGAGGTCGAGATAAAATGCAAGGTTGTGTTCGCTCGCGAGCATTGCCGCAAACATCTCGCCGGCGACGAAAAGATGATGGAGATATGCCCTGGAGTACTTGTGGTCAACGAAAGACGCGCCGCTCGGGTCCAGTTCTCCGAAGTCCTGTGCCCACTTTGCATTGCGCATGTTCATCACTCCATTCCAGGTAAAAAGCATCCCGTTG
>SAMEA3663015__coassemble_550_pt1 | contig 14226 bp, 12 predicted proteins | sample SAMEA3663015__metabat2_high_PE_009 | metagenome-assembled genome bin SAMEA3663015 (sample SAMEA3663015) | pig gut metagenome | biome: pig gut; feature: pig-associated habitat; material: faeces | place: France | collected 2012
TTCCAGGTGAATTTCACGAAGCTTCTTCTCGGATGAGCTTGCCCGATGAGCGTGTCCACTGCGCTTGCCCACTGGTCTTCCCCCACTACGCCTGCCCACTGCGCTGGGACGCTGCACTGGAACTCTGCGCTTGCCCGATGCACTGGGACGTTGCGCTTGCCCGCTGGCCCCCTTTGGCCTCCACCGATAACGGTGAAACGCCTTTCCTGTATAATGCCTTTTCCCGGAAAATTATAACTTTCATCATAATATGTCCTTCCCGGCTTAAAATGCAAAAAGACATCCTCCGAAGAAGATGTCTTTTTTTGTGCGGACGGTGAGACTCGAACTCACACAGGCCAACGCCCACTACCCCCTCAAAGTAGCGTGTCTACCATTTCACCACGTCCGCAATACTTTGGGACTGCAAAGTTACGAACTAAAATTAAAAAACAAAATTTTTTTGAAATTTTTTTGTGTATTTTTGTGGAGTTGTTCCGAAAGACGGCGAAACTGCGTAGGCAATTCATCGGAACACACTGCGTAACTGTTTGATAATATGCTTCATATCGAACTTCCAGAGTATTGCTCCCGGGTGCTGCTGCATTCGTGTTGCGCGCCTTGTTCAGGGGCCATACTCGAGTGTATGCTTGCCAATGGCATAAGGCCGGTGGTGTTTTTCAGCAACTCCAACATAGCGCCTCGAGCCGAGTACGAGAAGCGTCTCGGGGAACTTTTGAGATATGCCGAATCGCTTGGCGTTGAGACGGTTATCGATAGCTACGATCACGATGACTGGCTGGATTGCGTGATGCTGCGCAAGGATGGGCGAGTGGACGGGCAGCTCGCAAGAGGTGCCTGGAGTGCTTCCGGTATCGTCTGCGCCGCGCTGCGCTGTTTGCGGTGGACAACGGCTTCGATGCCCTGACGACGACGCTTGCATCTTCCCGCTGGAAGGACCTTGATCAGGTCAATTCTGCCGGCCGTGAGGCTGTTGCTTTTGCTCTAGCCCGCTTCGCCGACCCCGCTTCAGGAGCGGATTGTCCCTTCCACGCCGCTCGGGCTGCTGTTTCTTCGCTGTCCGCTCTCCCGCCGCAGTACCCGGCCGCATCTTTCCCGGAAGCGCCGCTCTCTGGCGCGCCGAGTTTGCCGAAACTTGTTTTCTGGGAGCAGAACTGGCGCAAGGGTGGCCTGCAGCCGCGCAGGGGAGAGATAGTCCGCGAACAGAATTTCTATAACCAGAACTACTGCGGGTGCGAATTTTCCGAGAGGCATTCCGTTTGACAAATTTGCCATAGCCATTTGGCAATCACGAAAAAAGTTCCTAACTTTGCGCCGCATCCTCGGGTAGGATGCAATAATGATTATCAACAATTTAATACAGATTAACAATGGCTGTTAAGATTCGCCTTCAGCGCCACGGAAAGAAGAATTTCGCATTCTTCCACATTGTAGTGGCAGACGCACGTTCACCACGTGATGGTCGTTACATCGAGGAACTCGGTTCCTACAATCCTAACTCAAACCCGGCATCGATCAATCTCAATTTCGAGCGCGCCCTTGCTTGGGTAAAGGTCGGAGCTGAACCTACTCCTACCGTACGCAGGATACTTTCTTACGAAGGTGTCCTTCTCCGTCATCACCTTGACGGCGGTATCACCAAGGGAGCTCTTACCCCTGAGCAGGCTGACCAGAAGTGGAACAATTGGAAGGCTCAGCGCGATGCAAAGATCGAAGCCAAGAAGGCCGGTCTCAAAAATGCTGCCATCGAGGCACGCAAGGCTGCAAAGGCTGAGGAAATCAAGGTAAATGAGGCCCGCGCAGAGGCCATCGCCCAGAAGGCTGCAGAGCTTGCTGCAAAGCAGGCTGCTGAAGCTGCTGAGGCTCAGGCTGCTGCTGAAGAGGCTGCAGAGGCACCTGCAGAGGCTTAATGCTCCAAATTGCCAAGATTATCAAGTCCAATGGTACGGGCGGTGACGTCCTGATGGGACTTTACGACATCTCCGTACAGGACTTTGACCTTAAGGAACCGTTGTTCATTCATCATTTTTGATGGACTTCCGGTTCCTTTCTTTATTGAAAGCATTACCGCCAAGGGAAACTCCAAGGCAATCGTGCATCTTAGCGGAGTTGACTGTCTGGAAGATGCTGAGGAAATCGTGGGCCGCGCAGTCTGGCTGGATGCCGAGGAGGAAGAGGAAGACAGTGAGGATTTTATCGGTTGGACCCTTCTCGACAAGGGAAGAATTGTCGGCACCGTAACGGGTATCGAGCCCATCCCCGGCAATCTCTGCCTGATAGTGGGAGATACGCTGGTCCCTCTCCACGAGGATCTCGTTCTTTCCGCCGATCCTGAAAAGCGCATTCTGGACCTCGACCTGCCGGAAGGCCTTTTCTGATACTGGAGAATTGTTTTATATATAGCAAACCATATCATTATGACCAGAATGACCAATTTTTTCCGTTTTGTTTTGGCCGCCTTTGCCGCTGCGGCCTTTGTCTCCTGCTGCTCGGAAAGCACTTCCGTTATCCGTACTCAAACGCCGGAAAGGCCTGCAGGACAGGAAGATATGATCGGTTATGCTGCCCCGGCAATTGACACCGTCAGGGTGGGATTCGTCGGAGTGGGTGCCCGCGGAAAGGATGCCGTAAGGCGCTTCCACGAGGTCCCTTGGAGCAAGGTGGCCGCAATCTGCGAAGTGACTCAGGACCGTGCCGACTCGGCGCTCAGTTATCTGGGCAGGGCCGTGGAGAATCCTCAGAGCCCCCGCGTATATGTCGGTCCCGAAGCTTACAGGGAGCTTTGTGCAAGCCCGGACATAGACCTCGTATATATATGCACAGACTGGCTTCACCACGTTCCTGTAGCCCTTTGCGCGATGGAAAACGGAAAGCACGCTGCTATCGAGGTGCCGAGCGCGCTGACCCTTCAGGATTGCTGGGATCTTGTCAATGCATCTGAGCGCACACGCAAGCACTGCGTCATACTGGAGAATTGTTGCTACGACTTTTTCGAACTCTCTGCACTCGAGCTTGCCCGTCAGGGACTTCTGGGCGAGATTGTTCACGCGGAGGGCGCATATCACCACAATCTCGACCCTTACTGGGACAAGTACAAGGACGACTGGCGTCTGCAGTACAACGCCGCCCACAAGGGCGACCTCTATCCTACCCACGGACTTGGACCTGTCGCTCAGGTTCTCGGCATCAACCGCGGCGACCGCTTCACCACTCTTGTAGCTATGGAGACCGCTGCAATTGCAGGACCTCAGACATACAAGCGTCTGCGCGGCAAGGAATGTGACAGTTTCCAGAACGGAGACCTGACCTGCACCCTTCTTCAGACAGAACGCGAGCGTAGCGTGCTCATTGAGCACGATGTCCTCACTCCGCGTCCGTATAACCGTATGTATCAGCTTGTTGGAACCAAGGGTTATGCTGCCAAGTATCCTGTTCAGCAGATTTTCCTTGCACAGGAGGTGTCCGACAGCATAGGTCTTGGCTATGATACCCGTGGCGGTCATCGCGAATACCCCAAGGAGTATGTCGATAAGTTTAGGGAGATGTATCCGCATCCTGTACTTGATGCTGAACTCGAAGAGGCTGCAAAGAGGGTAGGCGGCCACGGCGGAATGGACTACATTATGGACTATCGTCTGATCTACTGCCTCCACTACGGCTTGCCTGTGGATATGGATGTTTATGACCTTGCATCATGGTGTTGTCTTGCCGAACTCGGAAGTATCTCTATCAAAGCAGGTTGCGCGCCTGTTGAGGTCCCGGACTTCACCCGCGGAGGCTATCTGAAGCGTCAAGGTATGAAATACGCATTCAGGGACGGAAGTTTCAGATAAACCTCCATCCCTGAACATAAGCGAAGTGGTACGTCGTGTGTTCCGCTACTCCTCAGAACTAACGTTGAGGATTGCAGAACGGCAGCGTACCATTTCCTTTGTATGGCCTTCAATGTCGTAGCCGGCCTCGGTTTTTGTGAATCTTATGGCATCTTCCCACATCCGCAGGGCCCTGTCTAAAGGACTGCGCTTGATAAATACCATAGTGTCTCCTTCTTCGCTTCTCAGCTTGTATCCGCGAGAATCCATTACGCTGAGTATCAGCGGTTTGAGTTCAACCCCGGAAATGATTTCATTCTTGGAGTATCCGAAGCGGGGATAGATTGCGGCGAGGGCAAGGAATGCAAGCCCGATTTTCCAGTAACTTGAATATCCTCCCACGAAAATCTCCGCAGGGTCTGCTTCTGCAAGTCCGAGCAGGACAAGTATTGCCAGAAGCAGGGTCATTATGATAATCAGATAGAGAAAGTACTTGACAGATCTGATGATGTAACGTTTCATATATCAATGTTTTGATTGTTTCCAGCCAAGGGGTGTCAGCACTATGTACAGCCATACCGCCAACAGCAGGGCAATTGCAGCAATCTGCGTGCCGCATCTGTCGGTCAGCATACCCAGGACAGGTACTACCACCGCGGTGCCCGCAAAGCCTGCGACCATCAGGGCTGAGACTTCGTTGGCCCTTTGCGGAAGGTGGTTCAGCGCCTTGGAAAAGATTATGGTGAAGAGGTTGGAAAATCCTGCTCCAAATACCACCACGCATATTGTCAGCACTGTTCCGTCCGTGAAGAACAGCATTCCGGTAAGTCCTGCGGCTGCAAGCAGGGAACTGGCAACGAAAAACCTGTCAGCGCTCAGCCTCATCAGCAACAGGGCTCCGACAAGCGCAGCTATGGTCTTGCCTACGAAATACGCGCTCAAGTGCTCGGCAGCCGCATCAAGAGTCATCCCGCACTTTTCCATCAACAGTCGCGGAAAGGTAACGTTTACCCCGATATCAACTCCGACGAGTGCCACGATGGCAAGGAAAAACAGCAGTATCTTTTTGTCCGCCAGCAGCTTAAATACACTCAGAAACGCCACTCCGATACTTTTTCCGGAGCCGCTTTCCGCCGCGCCACCGCCGTCCCCTTCTAACACCCTCCTGCGGGACGGTATTACATTCGGCACAGGCGAAAGCCACAGCCAGACAGCGCCGACCGCTGCAATGACCGCGAACACTGCAAAAATGCCTCTCCATCCCATAAAGCTTGCCGCCACCAGCGGCATCAGCAGGGGAGCGCCCATTGAGGCAAGCGACTTGAAGAATTGTCCCAGAGTAAGGGTGCCGGCGAGTTTGTCGGCAGGGACGATGTCTCGTACCAGAGGGTTGAGGGAGGTCATCATAATGGTGTTGGCTATCCCCATCAGACAGAACGCCGCAACTACCGGCGCCAGGCTGCCCCTGAATGCCACGGGCAATGCCAAAGCCGCCACGGAGACAAGCAGGCTGGTGATTACCAGCTTCTTGCGTCCGTAGCGGTTCATAGCTAGCCCTGTTGGGATGGAAAACGCCAGGAACCATATGTAGCAGGCGGACGACAGCAGATTGGCAATCGTATCGGACATTCCAAATTCCGCCCGTACATAATTGGATGTCAGACCGACGACGTCCACGAGGGCCATCATCATGAATCCGAACATCACGGGAAGTACGTTTCCCTGGATTCCCGTGCGCTTCATCGGCTACTTCTCGCCGACGTGGAAGGCAACGCGGAGGTCTTCCACCTGTGCATCGTTGATAGGGTGGAGCTTGCCTACCGGAGCTGCCAGAATCAGGGATTTGGCAGAGAATTCTGCCACCTCCAGGCGGTCAAAGGCGTTGAGCAGCGTGTCGCAGCCGACAACTATTGCGTCGTTGGCGAGCATCACGCAAGCGCGGTTCTTGAACGCGTCGGCCACCTTCTCGACGTCGTTGTACTGCGATGCAAACGGGAATTTAGGCACGTCCTGGAGGAAAATCCAGCTCTCAGGTATGGTGCGCACGTCGAATTTGGCGTCGGTTGTGTTGAATCCCATCAGCGACGGGCACTGTGTCATGATCACGGCGTTTACGTGCGGGTTGCGGCGATAGATTTCCTGATGCAGGGCAACCGAGCGTGAAGGGCGCTTGCCGGCCTCGACTGCGCAGTCCTTGACCTGAACGATGTCTTCGAGGTCAATGTCCCAGCGCTGAATGCCCGGAGGTGTAATCAGGAAGTCATTGCCTCTCCAACGCATTGAAACAGTGCCGTATGAGCTGCACATCAGCTTCTGGTTGCAGGCGCGTCTCACGATTTCGCAGATCTGCTGGCGAATCTTTCGCTCGTCTGACGGATGGTGCACGTCCATAAAGTGAGGATATGAAGCTGCGGCGCAGTTGTCGTGGAAACCTATCTGCTCATCAGTCAAGTACTTAGGCTCGCCGAGCGTCTTTGCGTTGATGATGGTGCGTGCGCAGAGCTCAAGAGTCTCGAACCTCTGGTATGCATCTGCAATGTCCTCGCCCATAAGCACTACGCCGTGGTTTTCCATAATCACGGCCTTAAACTCAGGATTGCGCTGGAACTCTTCCGCAATCTTCTCTCCGAGGCCTTCGCTGCCCGGAACGTCATAGGCGGCAAAACCTACGGGACCGCAGACGCTCTTTGCCTGAGGGATGATGTTGGTGTTAGGCACCTCGTGCACTACGCTGAAGGTCACGAGTCCAGGAGGATGGGCGTGGATAACTGAATGGAGCTTTGGACGAATCTTGTACAGAGCCCTGTGGAAAGGGTATTCGGATGACGGCTTGTGCGGTCCTACAACAGTGCCGTCAGCCTTTACGAGCATAATGTCGGACGGCTTGAGGGAACCCTTGTCCACTCCGGAAGGGGTGATCCACATATCGCCATTGTCATCCATAATTGAGATGTTTCCTCCGGAAGTGGTTGTCATTCCGGCTCGGTAAATCCTTGAGATAATGATGCATATCTGCTCTGCAGGATGCATCAGCCTTGTGTCTAGCTGTTTCATATCAATAATTAGTCGTTTTCTGTCCATTTGCCTTCAATCCAGTCCGGATTGGAGTATTTGTTTGTTCGTATTGCCTCAATTTCAGCGAGTTGCTCGGGGCTAAGCACTATTTCTGCGTCTCCTGCGCTGAATTTTTCCTGAAGAGCCGACTGCATCTCGTCGAGACTGCTGAAAGGCAGCAGGTCCTTGAGATTGGTGACGCGGCTGCGTACCGAAGCTACCCCCTTGCGGTGCAGTTTGCTGTCAGGAGTGTCAAGAGCTGCCGTAAGTGTTTCTATGTCAACATCGTACATCAGCGTTCCGTGTACTATCGTACGGTCTTTCCAAACTCTCTTGGCATAGCCTGAGACCTTGTGTCCGTCAACAAAGATGTCGTTGCGTCCGCTGACCTCGGCGTTAACTCCAAACTCCGACAGCGCCTTTGCCATCATCACCACGGCTGAAGGATGCTCTCCCTCGGCGTTTGTCCCCAGAAGCGAAAGCGGTCCCACGAATGAGTAGTTGAGGTTCTGGAGGTCGTGATATACGGCTCCGCCACCCGTCGAACGCCTTACCAGGTTGATGCCGTGTTCCTTCAGATACCCAAGGTTTACTTCGGCATACTGGTTCTGGCTGATGCCGATTATGACCGATGGGCTGTTGCGCCAGAGATAAAATACCACCTCGTCCTTCGGACCGTTCTGCAAGCACCATTCGTCAAATGCCATATTGTAGAACGGGTCAGTGCTAGGATTTGATAACCAACGCATTTTCAGTTATTTACATTTCATTTCCCACCTTGCGTGCCCTCTGTGGCTTGTCAAGGTTGATGTTGTCAGCTACGCCTATCTCGACCAGGACGTTCCAGCCCGCGCAAAGATCGACGTACTGCTGGTATTCGCCGGCCTCAGGGACGACTACGGTCGTGAACGGCGTCTGTTCTTTTGCGATTGCGACTACGTGCACACCGGCTCCGTCAAATACTGTCTTGTATTTTTCGTATTCGCTTTTGATTGGTTCGACGATAAACACGATGTCGCCTTCCTGCATCACCTCTTCGGGTCCGTGCAGGGCGTAGGTGCCTTCGAGGAAGTCGCTCTTGCGGCGGGTTATCTCGTTGGTCTTGAGAGTAAGTTCCTCTGCTACACCGTCATTCATTCCTGCAAAGTATATTGTTTTTGCTCCTCTTGCCCAATCCACGATTTCCCGGGGAACCGGGAGAGTGAGCGCGCTTTCTATCTTTTCGGCAAGTCCGGTGATATCCATTTCCCTTCCGGCGAGCTTGCGTACGATGGCTTCCTCAAAAAGCACCTGTTCCACCACGCTCTTGGTTGCTGCCACCGCGTTTTCCCATCCGCAGCGCAGTACATAAGCGTCTCCGCAAGTTTCTTCGAGAGGGGTCGCCTCGTTTGCGGTCAGTGCAAAGAGACCCTTTCCCCCTTCGGAGCAACAGCAGCAGCCTCCCTTCGACCTCTCTTCGCGCAGTTTGCGTGCGAGCGACAGAGTCTCTTTGGTGCGGCCGGAGTTGGATGAGCAAACTACGGTAAAGTCCTTGAGATCATATTCTGCGGCCTGGGTGGCTCCTTCGGTCACAATTCTTTCCTTTACACCCCATCCGAGCGCTTTCCTGATAGCATTCTTTGCCGGCATAATGCGGCTCGAACCCTCTCCGGTAAGCAGCAGGTTGCCACGGCGTGCAGCATCGGCAGCGACCTTGTCGGCAACCGCAGGGTCGAACTTGTGTACGGTTGCAACCGTGTCCATCATCTCCTGAACCAGCGCAAATGCTGAATATTTGCTTTCTTTCAGATTCATAACTTATTGATTTTTAACAATTCTTCCAGTATCGGCAACAGGTGCTCCTTTACTTGCGGAAAGTTTGGCAGGTGCCCGCCCGGATAGCTCACACCGCAGCCGGGATAGTGACGGGAGAATTCGTCCCTGCAACTGACTATCTCGTCGTCCAGGGCAAACGCGCCTCTGGTCAGCGCCCTTTCGGCATCGTCGAGCCCGTCGAACTGGCAGTTCTCCAGGCGTTCGTATGAGTCGCAGATCTGCGGGGTTATTGTGAAGTAGCGTTCACCGTCGGAGCGCGGGGAGAGGTATTGCATTTCCTGGCCTGACTTGCTGCGCAAGAGTCTGCTGATATGAAAGTCGGGATTGACGAGCAGTTTGGGAAAGCCTCTGAGTTTCTGGGCCCAGAAGCCGCCCAGGGACAGTCCGACAATCGCGTCAGGTCGCTCGCTGCTGCATATTTCCTGTAGCAGAGCCAGAGCCCTGTCCGCTTCAATGGGGACATCCGGTGCGATAACGGTGCTGTCCTTAAGCAGTATCCTCAACGTGCTGGACATCTTGTATGCCCCGGAAGAAGCAAGACCGTGTATGAAGAGAATTTTCATAAAGCCACCTTTCCGAACCACAAACTTACGAAAAATTACCGATATCCTAAAAACATTTGATTAATTCGCATTTTCTCAATACCTTTGCAATCCGGTTGCCGTTTGTGGCAATTTTTTCCGTTGGCCCGAGTGGCGGAATGGTAGACGCGATGGACTCAAAATCCATTGTCCCTTAAAGATGTGCCGGTTCGAGTCCGGCCTCGGGCACAAAATAGGCTTTGTAAGTTGTTGTTTTTCAAACACTTTACAAAGCCTTGTTTTTTGTATTCCCCAAATTTGGTCACCTTTTGGTCACTTTTTCTTCCACCCATCTCCCACCTTCGTCCAGAATATAAGGGATGTCGCCCGGCTGTTGTCGGAGTTATTTTGGGCATAAACCAAAGAGCCTAGGAGTCCTGCCAGAACCGTAGTTAAAATAATCCGTTACATATTGTCGTTATCATTTATGGTCTTTCCGTTATGGTCGACGCCAACTTTGCTTCGTATGAAATTGCGGGCGGCTGTTTACTAAAAAGCGCGCGAGTACGGCAAGTTTACAAACAATTTTAAAACGGTTGATTCGGATTGTACTCAGAATAATAGCATTTTTGACCCCTCGTAGACCATATGCCGCAGGCTGCAGAAAGGTCTGCAACTTACTTATTCATAAAGTGCTATAATGTGCTTTTTACCATCGTCAGGAATCCTGACGAGATAAACTCCTGATTTCCTGTTGAGGGATGAGACTGCCTTTGAGAAATCCTTTTCGGCTTCGGCCGTGAGTCTGTCCGCACTGACCCTGTCGACAGTCTTGCCGTCAACGGCAATTTTTCTCAAAGCCTTGTCAGTGTGTACTTCAAAAATGAAATTTCTCTGACCGGAAAGCTGATAGCCTTTCCCTCTACGTTCTCCCAACTCGATTTCAAATCCCTTTTCAAAACTCCTGCACATAACGTCTGTAATGATGTTCTCATCTCTGAGGTATCCCAGACTCTCTCCGTCGTCCTCATAGAGGCTGAATTTGGCACTCTCTCCTGCATCAGAAGGGAAGACTTGGAATTTGATCGGATAGACAGCCTTCTGACGGGTATAGTCCATCACGGGCATCCTTGGAATAATGCTTCCCTTTTTCACGAACATAGGTATTGTGCTCAGAGGAGCGTCAACGCTGACCCATTGTTCGCCATCGTAAACGGTCTTCATATCATTGAAGTCAATCCATTCACCTTCAGGAAGATAGACATTCCTCTTCTTTGCATTTTTCTTTACTACAGGAGCCACAAGCAGCTCCTTTCCGAACATAAATTGATTGTCAGTAGAGAATGTCTGTGTGTCATAGGGATATTCCAGAAACATTGCACGCATTATCGGAAGACCGGTGTCATGTGCTTCACGGGCGTAGGAATAGATGTAGGGAAGGAGAGTATATTTCAATGAAATGGCATTCTTGACATAGCTTTCCGCCAGATCTCCGAACATCCATGGCTCCACTGCGTTGTTTCCTTCATGGTGAATACGGCTGATAGGATTGAATGCCCCCATCTGTACCCATCTTACATAAAGTTCCGCCATAGCAGGATAGTCATCAATATCGCCGCAGTATCCGGAAATGTCCGTAGTAGTGAAAGGAATAAGTCCCAGACCAGCCGAAAGCAGTACGGAAATCTGGTTTTCCATCTGAGCCCAGCCTTTGGTGACATCGTCGGCACAGCCGCTGTCACCGGTCCATCCGAAGGTGTATTTCTGGAGACCTGCATAGGCGGCCCTGGTCATCTGGAACACTCTTTTGTCGGGATTGCGAAGCTCGAACTGCTCTTTGACGACTTTATCCCATGTGAGGCCGTAAACATTGTGAATCTTCGAATGCATACCGTCGTGGTGCTGCATATAAAGCCTCTCGACGGACTCTTCATTGCTCCAGGCTGGTTCTCCCATATCAGTCCAGAACCCGGCCGCGCCATCGTCCAGCGGTTTCTGCTGGTAGGATCCCCACCATGAGGCAACTTCTGGATTTGTGAAATCCACGACGCCGCAATCTCCGCCCCAGGGCCATGGCATATCATAGCTTTTACCTGTACGGACATCCTTTACGAAGTAACCCAGGAGGTTAGCCTCTTCCCATTGCTTCACATTGGCCTTTGAAATGACCGGGTCCTGTGACAGGATTACTTTGAATCCCATCGAATCTAAGTCGGAGAGCATTTTGCGCGGATTGGTGTAATTCCCTTTGCGCCATTCGAAGTTCTGAAGGTATTCAGTCCAACCGATATCCTGATATATTACATCGCAGGGAATACCTCTTTCCCTATATCCTCTGGCTATCTCATAGGTGAGTTGTTCATTTGTAAGAAGACCCCTGCATTGGGAAAAACCCAATGCCCATCTCGGAGGCATTATGGGCTTGCCGGTCAGCAGGGTGTACTGTCTTATGATTTCCTTGAATTCGCTTCCAAAGATGAAATAATAGACCATTTCTCCGTCAGGAACCTCGAAACTGTACCAATCGCGGCTTTCGGTTCCGAATTTGAATTCGGTCTTGTAGGTGTTGTCCAGGAAAATGCCATAGTGGTAGTTGCTCATAAAGAAAGGAATGCTTTTGTACAGAGGGTCTTCCACAGTACTGTAACACGGCTTGTCGCTGTTCCACATCTTGTACTGCTCACCCCTGCGGTCAAGTTTTCCCGTCTTCTCTCCAAGGCCGAAGATATGTTCGTCCCTGCGGAGTATTTTGTACTCAACCTTTCTGGTACCGTCCACTGAACGTCCTCTGTCTGCGCAGTCGCTGAAAAGGAGTTTCTGATATTTGTCGAATATCTGGAGTTTCAACGGACTCTTGTCTATTCTGATTCTCAGTTTGTCAGTGAAAATCTCATAGCAGGCTGCCTGCTCATTGACATTCACTTCGAACGGGCTGAGGTCGTCATTATCAACGGCATAGGATTTTCTTTCATCTTCCAGAACACCGTCCGGGGCAAACCTTACCCTGACGACCGACTGGCTGCACATCTTTAGCTCGAGCAAAGCCCCGTCATCAGAAGAGAATCTCACGAGGCTCCCGTCTCTGGAGCAAAGCGTGTCTGCAAAAACAGTTGCTGTGCCTATCAGGCTGAGTACGATAACTGTTAAAACTCTTTTCATTTACTCTAATACGATCATTGTCCAATACTTGAGTGAAGGGACAGTGAAACTTACAGCTTCTGCGGTCTGTTTGAAAACAAGTTCAACAGGAACTCCGGCGTGTTTGTCAGGGCTTGCTACCCAGACTTTTCGTATAGGCCTGTCTGTTTTGATTTCCACCGGTATGGAGTTCACCAGCCTCGGCTCAGCCATATCACCATTGAAATCTCTCCAAGAAAGGCTTTCTGCAGAAAGGAAATTCAACATATGGATAACCTGCTTGCCGTCTGTCTGTTTTGCAAAAGTAGTGATCTTTCCCTGCTGAGGAGGCCACTGATTCATCTTGACATTCTTCGCGCTGCCCTTGTAGGTCACATCGATATCGATCTGAGCGGATGTACTTTCGCCTCTGAGCAGATTCTGGTATGCAGTCAAGAAATCGTAATATCTGACAATCTGGGTGCGCAGCGCGTTACTCATCGTAACTCCCTTGTAGGGGAAATACTCCCTGCAGAGCATATGGTCTCCCAGTTCAAGATGCGATCCTCCTATTGCGAACATTACTGCATCTGTTAGCAGGACCCCAGGGATGTTGAATTCCCGGTTGTCACACCCGTAGTTCATATATGCCGCAAAGACGGTGTTGAGAGTATTTGAACTGTAAGTATCATTGGATTTGACAATGTTGTACAGGTCCTTGAACTCAGATTCATATTCCCAACATTCGTTGTAAAGGAATCCCATACAGCCGGTGCCGGCAATCTGGGATGCGCCATAACTTCCTACTGCATTCATTACCAGAGTCTTGTCAGGATGTGCATTCTTCATTGCCTTTATGAATGAGGCATAGCTTTTAGGGAAATTGACAAGGTTGCTGTTCCAGTCGTAACGATCGCCTCTGTAACCCAGCTGGTCAATGTGGAAACCGTCGAAATCGAAGTGGGTGTAAACCTCAGTATTACGTTCTATGAGATAATTCTGCCACTGCTCATTGCCGGGATCAAGCAGGAAAATATCGCTCTTCCAGCTATCCGGCAGGCCGTGGAAGTCCTTGTCGGTTCGGTTCGCGCCCTTGAAAATGTACCATTCCGCCTTGACTCCGTCTGCCTCTGCATCATCAAGCGCTCCGTAGCAGAGATTGTAGAACATGCTTTTCATACCGTAGTCATGTTGCACTTTGATATACTTTCTCAGAACTTCGGAATAAACCTGACGGTTGGCAATGTCATTATATACCTCATCCGGATGTTCCATCGTTCCTCCGAGTGGCCAGTGGTGCTTGTTGTGCCAATCGTAGAACTGGATGCCGTTGATGTGGCATCTGCGCAGAAAATCCATCTCAGCCTCGATGACTCCTTCTTCGAGCTTGGAGCTGTCGAAGTCTCCGACAAAGCCGTAACGCGGGAATCTGGTCCAGTCGCTTGAGACATCGACGGCAATTGTCCCATAGATGAGTTCGTTCTTATCACTGTCAATGAATATGTCCACCAGATAGCCTGTGAAATCCTCAGAAGGGGCAGTCCATTGCCAAGTCGTCGAGGCGGCATCCTGCAAAAGAACAGTTTCGTCATTGTGACGGTATCTGATTTTTGCTCCTGCTGGCATATTGTCCACAGTGAAAGTGACGGTTTCCCCGGGTTTGTAAACAGATTTGTCAGTGCTGATATTCATGGAAATGGATGAAGTTACATCCTTTACCTCAGTAACTTCGGAAATGATTTCATCCGTGTTCCCGCCCGGGGGAACAACAGGAGCACCGCGCTTCGTGCAAGAGAGCGCGAAGGCGGTGCTGAATATCAATGCTGTAAAAGCGAATTTCGTCATTTCTTTATGATGGTGACAGTTTCGTTAAGCTGGTCCAAAGTGATTGAATAAGTTCCTGCGGA
>SAMEA3663015__coassemble_558_pt1 | contig 14042 bp, 9 predicted proteins | sample SAMEA3663015__metabat2_high_PE_009 | metagenome-assembled genome bin SAMEA3663015 (sample SAMEA3663015) | pig gut metagenome | biome: pig gut; feature: pig-associated habitat; material: faeces | place: France | collected 2012
CTACTCCGGAAAATTGGAGCTGGGTGCAGAACTACAACGACATCTCTGCCGCCACCGAGCAGTGGAACGCAGGAGGGCTGGTCAGCTATATGTGGCACTGGAACGTTCCTACCAGCGAACAGGCATGGAAAAACGGACTGGAAAAGTATGATTTCGACGGCTATGCCTTTTATAGCGACAAGACAGCTTTCGACATAAACAGGGCCCTCACCGCGGGAACCTGGGAAAACGAATTCATCCTCAAGGATATAGAAGAGGTCGCCGGGTACCTGAAGAAGCTGCATGACGCAGGCATTCCGGTAATCTGGAGACCTCTGCATGAGGCTGCCGGCAACTATGACCTTTACGGGGACAACTGCGCGTGGTTCTGGTGGGGCAAGGGCGGAGCCGAGGCTTGCAAGAAACTCTGGATGCTGCTTTATGACAAGCTGGTAAACGAGCACGGACTCGACAACCTCATCTGGGTATGGACTCTGGACGTAACTCCGGGGGCTGAAGAGCATTATGCCGAGTGGTATCCCGGAAACGATTACGTTGACATTATCGGCGTCGATATATACGAAGACAACACCGATGCCAAGGCAAGGCAGTATCAGGCCGCTCTGGACCTCTGCGGCGGAAAGAAACTTGTGACGATAAGCGAATGCGGCAACATACCTGACCCGGAAAAATGTCTGGACGCGGCTCAGGCCTGGTCCTGGTTTATGGTATGGCCGAGCGACAAAGGCTGGCCGCTCAATACTAACAATTATTGGAAAAATTTGATGGGAAGCGACAAGGTGCTTACCAGAGAAGAATTGTCAACACTGTTAAAGAAATGAGAATCAAATGGATAATGTTGCTGGCAGGATTGCTGTTGGCAGCTTGCAAACCCGAGGAGCAGAAAGCGAAGGAGCCTGTCAAGCTGAGTGTAAGCCCTGAAGAACTGTCTTTCACGGCAGAAGGTGGCGAGGCTGAACTGATTGTCACTGCGGGCGAGAGTCCTTACGTTACGCCTTGGGACAAGTGGATAGAATGTCGCAAGGGAAGCTATGCTGACAACAAGCTTGCTGTCACCGTGAAGGTAGAGAAGAATAGCGAGGAAAAGGAGCGCAGCAGCAAGATTTCCATAGTCTGCGGTGATGAAAAAGTCTATGTCGAAGTGGCTCAGGAAGCGGCTGACAACAGGCCTGTCAAGGATGACAATGCAGCCTGGGCAGTAGCGGAGAAGCTGGGAATAGGCTGGAACCTTGGCAATCAGATGGATGCCAATGCCAATGGTGTGGCTTCGGAGACCTGCTGGGGCAATGCAAAGGCTACCCAGGCGGCTCTCAATGCCGTTGCAAAGGCGGGATTCAAGACCGTGCGCATCCCTGTCACCTGGCTCGGACACATAGGAGAAGCTCCTGATTATAAGCTTGATGAGACCTGGCTGGAAAGGGTTGCCGAGATTGTCGGCTACGCGGAAAATGCCGGGCTCAACGCCATCGTAAACATCCACCACGACGGAGCGGACAGCAAATACTGGCTCAACATCAAGGAAGCGGCCGGCAATGCCACCCGTCAGCAAGAGATTGTTGCGCAGCTTAGCGCAATATGGTCCCAGATAGCCGTGCGCTTCAAGGACAAGGGAGACTTTCTTATGTTCGAATGCTGCAACGAAATCCACGACGGTTCCTGGGGCTGGGGAGCAAACCGTACCGACGGCGGTGCGCAGTACCGCTGCCTCAACGAGTGGAATGCGGCCTTTGTAAAGGCTGTACGCGCGACAGGCGGCAAAAATGCCGACAGACTGCTCGGTGTTCCCGCCTACTGCACAAACATCGACCTGGCCATCGAGTCCTTCGTTCTTCCGGAAGACAGTGCAAAGGACAAGCTGATGCTTTCGGTACACTGCTACGACCCGGGAGACTACTGTCTCTCCGCCAAGAAATCACAGTGGGGACATACCGCCGATGCCTCAAAGAAGGTTGCGGGCGACAACGAGGCCGATCTGAAGGCAAGCTTCGAAAAGCTCTTCGAGCACTTCGTTTCCAAGGGCATACCTGTTTATTTGGGCGAATGCGGCTGTGTCAATCGCGGCAACGCGGTAGAGCAGGCCTTCCAGCAATACTATCTCAGCTATTTTGCAAGACTCGCCTCACTCTACGGCGTGCCGGCATTATTATGGGACAACGGAGCGACAGGCAGCGGCAACGAAAGTTTCGGCTACATCAACCACTCCAGCGGCGCATACTGCAGCAAGGGAGCGGAAGAGGCTGTAAAGGCGCTTGTAAGCAGCTACAACAGCGGTGAAAGCCTTGATGCAGTTTACGACAAGGCACCTCAGAACAAGTAAGAACAAAAAAAATAAAATGATATGAGTTGGCAAGATAATCTAGACAGACTCAGGGCAGAACACGAAGCCCTTCTGACAAGAAAGAATCAGGCAGTTTACGTTAACGGGGTTTACGAGCGTTATGTAAATCCTATCCTGACAGCTGCGCACGCGCCGCTCGAATGGCGCTACGATCTTGACGAAAAGACCAATCCTTTCCTTATGGAGCGCATAGGCATCCACGCAGCATTTAACAGCGGAGCGATAAAGTGGAACGGTCGTTATCTTCTCGTCGTGCGAGTGGAGGCCGATGACCGCAAGTCCTTCTTTGCGGTTGCGGAGAGCCCTAACGGAGTGGACAATTTCCGTTTCTGGCCAAGACCTGTCACTATGCCCGAATACGGCGAGCCGGCTACGAACGTCTATGATATGAGACTGACCGCCCACGAGGACGGATGGATTTATGGCCTGTTCTGCGTTGAGCGCAAGGACCACAGCCTGGAGTCCGACCTTTCTGCAGCCACCGCAGCCTGCGGAATTGCCCGCACAAAGGATTTTGTCAACTGGGAGAGACTGCCGGACCTCAAGTCCCGTTCACAGCAGCGCAACGTCTGCCTGCATCCGCAGTTCGTCAATGGTAAATATGCCCTCTACACCCGCCCGCAGGACGGATTTATCGATGCCGGGAGCGGCGGAGGAATCGGCTGGGCCCTGATTGACGACATCACCAACGCCGAAGTCAAGGAAGAAAAAATCATCAGCGAGCGTCGCTACCATACCATCACCGAGGTCAAGAACGGAGAGGGCCCGCACCCGATACGCACTGACAAGGGCTGGCTGCATCTCGCACACGGCGTGAGAGGATGCGCGAGCGGCCTGCGCTATGTACTCTATCTCTATATGACCTCGCTCGAAGACCCGTCCAAGGTAATCGCGCAGCCTTCAGGCTTCTTCATTGCCCCTGATGGATGGGAGTATGTCGGCGACGTAATGAACGTCACCTTCGCCAACGGCTGGATTGAGGACGAAGACGGAAAGGTATTCATCTACTATGCTTCCTCCGACACCAGAATGCATGTAGCTACCTCCACGGTCGAGCGTCTGGTTGACTACTGCCTCAATACCGAGCCTGACGGCGGGCGCACGGAGTTAACCGTAGAGCGTATCAACAGATTGATTGACAAAAACATAACAAAATAGCCCAGCTTATGTCTGACAACAAGGTAAAACTGAGCGAGAAATTCGCATACGCCCTCGGAGACGCAGCTGCCGGCGGCATTGTCTGGAAGGTGATGTCAATCGCTTTTCCGCTCTTCTTCACCAACATTTTCGGACTGAGCTTCGCGGATGCCGCAATGCTGATGCTGGTGGCAAGACTCTTTGACGTGGTTACCGACCCCATTATGGGCAGCCTCGCCGACCGCACCCGTTCACGCTGGGGCACTTACAGGCCCTGGCTGATTTTCGGAGCAATTCCGCTGGGACTAGTATTTGCCCTGCTGTTATACACTCCTGAGCTCGGACCTGTAGGCAAGAGGATATATGCCTATACGCTCTACCTGCTTATGATGGCGGTATATACGGCAGTCAACGTGCCTTACGGCTCTCTTCTGGGCGTGATGACAGACGATGACAACCAGAAGAACAGCTTCTCGTCATTCCGTATGGTGGGAGCCTATGCGATGGGCTTTGTCACCCTGCTCTCCTTTCCTTATCTTCAGAAGATGGTCGGAGGCAGCGATGCACACCAGTACGCCGTGCTCGGAGCCATACTCGGCGGTGTGGCAGCCGTGCTGACATTGCTCTGCGGACTTTTCACCAAGGAGCGCCTAAAGCCGGTAAGGGCGGAGAAATACTCCTTCAAGCAGTTCGCCGACCTGTTCAAGAACAAGCCTTGGCTCATACTCACCGCAGCCGGAATCTGCACCAATTTCTTTAACGGATTCCGCTATGCAGTAGTGGGTTATATGATTGACTACTGTCTGGACGGCAATGTGACCGTAGGCTCGCTCATCATAAACTACACCGTGCTGATGGCATTCGGCGAGGTGACCTGTATGATTTTCGGAGGACTTTCACCAAAGTTCACGACTATGGTAGGATCCAAGAGGGGCGCATTCATAGGCGCATCACTGATCTGCATTGTCACTTCGGTTCTTTTCTTCTTTATCCCGATGAACCCTGCGTACATCTGGGTAATGATAGGAATGGTAGTGCTGACCTCTATGGGAATAGGTCTGTACTCCCCTCTCCTGTGGTCTATGTATTCTGACGTAGCGGACTATGCGACCGAAAAGTTCGGCACTTCCTCCACGGGTCTGATTTTCTCTTCTGGAACCATGTCCCAGAAACTGGGAAGCGCCATTTCCGGCTCGCTCATAGCAATGCTGCTCGGTCTTTCAGGCGCCGAAATGGTAACCGACGCAATGGGAAACAGTTCAATAGACCCGGCTTCAGTGACCGACTCCGTACGCACTATGGTCTGGTCACTCTTCTCCCTAATTCCGGCTGCAATCGCCGCCCTGATGGCTCTGCTGGCATTTGCCTTCCCTATTAAAAAGAAAATGAACCCTATGCATACCCGTAAGGTAATAATCACAAGCGCAATGTTCGCAGTGCTCTGCGCTGCCTGCTTCCTACTGCCTAAAGTGAAGAAGGACAATCAGATATCTCCGCTAAAAGTGGAGGGAACCAGACTTGTCAACGACAAGGGAGAGGACGTCTGCCTCAAGGGCGTCAGCCTCGGATGGAACAATATTTGGCCGCGATTCTACAATGCCGGCACCATACAGACCCTGCATAAAGACTGGGGTTGCAAGCTTTTCAGGGCTGCAATCGCTGCAGACGACATTGCGTCAGCCGACAACCCGGGCATACGCCACGGCTATATCGGAGATCCGGAATTTGCCCTTGACTGCCTCTACAAAGTCGTGGACGCCGCCATAGAGGAAGGCTGCTACATCATCGTGGACTGGCATTCGCATCTGCTGCACACTGAGGCCGCGTGCCAGTTCTTCTCCACCGTCGCTACCCGCTACAAGGGCGTGCCGAACGTGATTTACGAGCTTTACAACGAGCCGGTGTGCCAGTCCTTCGAAGACTCGAGGACACACGATGACCTTGGCGATACCGAGGCAATGCAGGCATATTGGAAGACGCTCAAGGAATATGCAAATGCCGTCATAGCGGCAATAACAGCCGTTGACGACAGCAATCCGCTTATACTTATGGGATGCCCGTCCTGGGACCAGAGGCTGGAACTGCCGGCCCAGGACCCTATCGAGGGCTACGACAACCTTATGTACACCATGCACTTCTACGCCGCTACACACGAGGCCTGGCTGCGTGACGTGACCGATTATGCCATCAAGTGCGGCAGACCGGTATTTATCACGGAATGTGCCGGTACGGAAGCAAGTGGAGACGGACGCATAGGCGTGGATGAGTGGAAAGAGTACACCGAATGGGCAGAAAGCAGAGGACTTTCCGTAGTCACCTGGTCAATCTCGGACAAGAACGAAACCTGCTCCATGCTCACTCCAGAGGCATCTGACGGCGGTCCGTGGGACGATGCAGTCATCAAGCCTTGGGGAAAGATGGTCAAAGAATGGTTAAACAAGTAACAATCTGATTTTGAAATGAACTTCGGATATTTCGATGACAGCAACAGGGAATTTGTCATAACGGAAACCAAACTGCCATGGCCCTGGATCAATTATCTGGGAAATGACGGATTCTTCTCGCTGATTTCGCCGAGCGCCGGCGGATACTGCTTTTACCGTGATGCCAAATTCCGCCGTATAACGCGCTACCGCTACAACTCCGTCCCTCAGGACAACGGCGGCCGCTACTTCTACATAAACGAAGAAGGCTGCGTCTGGAACCCGGGCTGGAAGCCTTGCAGGACGGCCCTCGATTCATACGAATGCCGCCACGGAATGGGCTACACCCGCATCCGCGCATCAAAAAACCAGCTTGACGCTGACTTGCTATTCTTCGTTCCGAACGGAGTAAATGCGGAGGTGCAGAAAGTGGTGCTTACAAACAGCGGAAGCAGAACAAAACGCTTCAAACTCTTTTCTTTCGTAGAATGGTGCCTGTGGAATGCCGCTACGGATATGGAGAATTTCCAGCGCAACCTCTCAACCGGAGAGGTCGAGGTGGAAGGCAGCGTAATTTATCACAAGACCGAATACCGCGAGCGCCGCAACCATTACGCCTTTTACGGTGTCAACACGCCTTTGGCCGGATTCGATACCGACAGGGAGAGTTTCCTCGGGCCGGACAACGGCTTTGACACGCCCGACAGTGTTATGCGCGGGGCGTGCTCCGACTCGCTTGCGCACGGCTGGAGCCCTGTTGCATCGCACTGCATCGACCTGGTCCTGGAGCCGGGAGAGAGCAGGACGCTCGTATTTGTCCTCGGTTACGTAGAGAATTCTCCGGAGGAAAAATTCATAGCCGGGACAGGCAGGGAACTGAACAGCTGCTCGTACATCATAAACAAGGAAAAGGCTTACCGCATGCTCGAAGCGTTCGACAGCGGGGAGAAGGTGGACGCCGCCTTTGAGCGCCTGAAAGAGTATTGGGACGGCATTTTGGGCCGTTTCCAGGTATCTACGCCGGTGAAGGAGCTCGACAGGATGGTCAATGTCTGGAACCAGTACCAGTGTATGGTGACCTTCAATATGAGCCGCAGCGCAAGCTATTTCGAGAGCGGCATAGGAAGGGGAATGGGATTCAGGGACTCCAATCAGGACCTTGTGGGCTTTGTCCACCAGATTCCCGAAAGGGCGAGGGAAAGGATACTCGACATAGCCGCCACCCAGTTCCCTGACGGAGGTTGTTACCATCAGTATCAGCCACTTACAAAGAGAGGAAACAACGATATCGGAGGCGGATTCAACGATGACCCGCTTTGGCTGATTTTCGGCACCACGGCTTATATCAAGGAAACCGGTGACTTCGGCATACTCGACGAAATGGTGCCGTTCGACAATGCGCCGGGCAGCGAAAAAACGCTCCTGGAGCACCTCCTGATCAGCTTCGGCTACACCAACCGGCATCTCGGACCTCACGGCCTGCCGCTCATCGGGCGCGCCGACTGGAACGACTGCCTCAACCTCAACTGCTTCTCGGACAATCCGGACGAGTCGTTCCAGACCACCGAAAACCGCACCGACGGCAGCAAGGCGGAGTCGCTGATGATTGCGGGACTATATGTCCTCGTCGGGGAAGAATTCGCCCGAATGCTGGAGCATATGGGGCTGGATGCGTCAGCGGTGAGAAGCGGCGTGGAGCAGATGCAGAAGGCGGTGGAGAGCTTCGGATGGGACGGAGAGTGGTACCTGAGGGCGTACGACTTTTACGGCAACAAGATAGGCTCGAGCGAGAACGAGGAGGGAAAGATTTTCATTGAAAGCCAGGGATGGTGCGCCATGGCAAGGATAGGAGCCGACAAGGGAATGTGCGACAAGGCATTGGACAGCGTCAAGAAATACCTCGACTGCGAGCACGGCATAGTGCTCAACAATCCTGCATTTACGCACTATTATCCGGAAATGGGAGAGATTTCGACCTATCCGCAGGGATATAAGGAAAATGCTGGCATATTCTGCCACAACAACCCGTGGGTAATCATTGCCGAAGTGCTGGCGGGAAGGGGCGAGGATGCCTGGGAGCACTACTGTAAGATTTCACCTGCGTTTATCAGGGACCAGAGGCTGCACAGGGTCGAGCCGTATGTGTACTGCCAGATGATTGCCGGCAAGGACGCAGCGCTTCCGGGAGAGGGAAAGAACAGCTGGCTGACCGGCACCGCAGCCTGGAACTGGCTGACAGTCAGTCAGTATCTGCTGGGAGTCAAGACGGATTATGACGGGCTGGTGATAGAGCCTTGCCTGCCTGGGGCGATAAAGGAATTTAAACTTCACCGCCGTTTCAGGGATGCGGAATATGACCTTACCGTGCGTCTCGGCGGAAAGGGCGGCAGCGTCAAGATTCCTTATGAACCGGGACATCATACTATGACTATAGAACTTTGACAATATGAACAGATCGATAATTATTCTTGGAGCGGCGGCCGCTATCTTTTCGGGCTGCTGTAATACGGAAGCAAGCCGTGACAGCGAAGCCCTTGCACTGCTGGACAGGCTCAGGGAGGCCTCTGCAAACACTCCTATGATGGGTCATCAAGATGACCTGATGTACGGACACGAGTGGAGGCTGGAAGACGATGCCACGGAGTGGACACAATCAGATGTAAAGTCCGTATGCGGCAAATATCCAATGGTTTACGGACTTGACCTCGCCGGAATAGAATTGGGCTCCGAGTATAATATCGACCACAACGACTTTGAACAGATGCGCCTCAGCGCCCTGAAGCACTATGAGAGGGGCGGCATTATCACGATGTCCTGGCATACGAACAATCCGCTTACCGGAGGCGATGCGTGGGACGTGAGTTCAAACAAGGTAGTGGAGTCTGTCCTGAACGGAGGAGAGAAACACGAGCTCTTTATGGAGTGGCTCGGGAAGGTTGCGGACTATCTGGAGAAGTTCAGAACCGCTGACGGCAAGGCGGCTGCAATCATATTCAGGCCTTGGCACGAACACACAGGAAGCTGGTTCTGGTGGGGACAGGACCTTTGCAGCACAGCGCAGTACACTGCACTCTGGAGGCTCTGCTACAACTATCTCAACGGAGAAAGAGGACTCAGGAACCTTGTCTGGGCGTATTCGCCCGCAGGGCAGCTCAAAGAATCTTTTATGTCGAGATGGCCGGGAGACGATATCGTGGATGTCATAGGTGTGGACGTTTATCAATACGGCAGCAACGAGCAGTACCAGAGCGACCTTTGCACTATGCTGGAAAGGGTATGCGAGGCAGCGCGCGAGCACGGAAAGATTGCGGCACTTACCGAGACAGGATATGAGGGATTGCCTTGTGGAGAGTGGTGGAGCAGCGTTCTAATGCCCGTTCTGGACCAGTTCCCACTGTCATATTTCCTCGTTTGGCGCAACGCGTATCAGAATGAAAAACACTTCTATGCGCCGTTCCCGGGACAGAAATCGGCCTCCGATTTTGCCAGGCTCGTAGAGGAAGGAAGGATACAAGTTCTGTAAATATTTTGACTATAAGATAAAAAACTCTATCTTTGCGGTGTTATAAAAATTTATGGCACTATATCTTATAAAAGATCTTGACGACGACTATCACTCGCGCATAGGAGTCTGGCAAATCACAGAGTCAGAAGCGGAGCTTCGAGGACTTTCATCCATCCCTTCAGACGAGCTGGAGGAAATTTCATACATCAAAAGTGAATCTCTCCGCAAGCAGAAGCTTGCCGTAAGGGCATTGCTTGAGGCAATGTTCGAGGAGAAGGTGTATCTCAACCATCACGACAACGGCAAGCCTTACATAGAAAACAGGGCGACCAACATCAGCATCACCCATACCGACAAGTATGTAGCCATCATTCTCAATGACAACGAAGAAGTCGGCATAGATTGCGAATCTCTCGACCGCGACTTCAGCGCCGTGGAAAAGAGGGCGCTGTCCGAGGACGAAATCGAGGAACTCGAGGAGGATGCAAATGAGAGGCGCGAACAGCTTGCCATCTACTGGTGCGCAAAGGAGGCTATCTACAAGAGGATTTCACTGTTCGGAGTTGACTTTGCCGAGCAGATAGAAGTTGAGGACTTCCGGCCGCGCGGCGAAGGTGAACTCACTGCAACGTTCATTCACAAAGACGGTTACGAAGAGGAGTACGACCTTGAGTATATGACCTTTGACCGTCACGTCCTTATCTGGGTCGTAGGCTGACAAAGCCTTTGGAATCATTTCAACCACGCTTCCGGGTCTTGGGGCTTGTTGCCTTTCCAGAGCTGGAAGTGCAGTTGTGTCTGTCCGTCGATGGTATCCACCTCGCCCAGCACGTCACCAAGTTTCACCTTCTCGCCTGCCTTTACGTTTACAGAAGCCAGCTTGCAGTAGAAAGTGAAATAATCCCCGTGCTGCACGAGCACGCATTTGTTGTATCCCGGCATCACGATAATCTTCTTGACCACGCCCCCAAAGACAGCCTTGACAGTGGTCCCCTTCTCGGTAGCAAGGTTGACACCGTTATTGAAAGGCATTGTGATAGAGGTATATACAGGATGCTTGCGCTGTCCGAAATGCTCCACTACCGCACCCTCGCAAGGCCACGGAAGTTTGCCCTTGTTCGAGGCGAATTCTGCCGCGAGCCTGGTGTCCACGCTTGTGCTGACCTTCTTGCCGCCAGATGCCTTGCCGCCTCGGCCGGACTTGCCGGAAGGATTGATTTCGGAAGCGATCAGCCTTTCGATTTCGCGGTTGAGAGACTCGACCTGCCTGCGCTTAGCATCGAGCTGCTTCTGGTATTTCTTCTTTTCCCGGTTCAGTTCCTTTACTATGGCATCCGAACGGCTTTCTTCCGCACGCAGTTTCGATAGTTCGGCCGCACGCTCGTCGCGCAACTGCTGAGCCGCCGTTCTAAGACCCTCAAGTTGAACAAGTTCCGTATCAAGCTGGGCCTTCATCCGAGTAATCTGGAGGGCCTGCTCGTTCATCTTTGACGAAAGATTCTTCAGGTATGTGAAACGCCTGCTGGCCTGGCCGAGATTATCGCTTGCCAGTATGTACATATACCAGACTCTCGAATCGCGGTTCTTGTATGCGTTGCGCACGAGTTTGGAGTAATAAGTCTGAAGTGTGTCCAATCTGTCCTGCAACTCATCCGCACGAGCTTTGCAACGGTCAATGGAATCCTGCACCAGTTTGAGTTCCGCCTCGCTTTCCTTGAGAAGGGCCGAGCGTGAGTCTATGCTCTTGCGCACAAGCGAGAGCGATGTCAGGGCATTGGCGTTTTTCCCGGCATTTTCACGCAACTGTTTCTCAAGCAGCACTATCTCCCGCTGGAGGCGGTCACGCTTGGAGGCCTTGTCATTCTGCGCCGTAAGACTCGGCACGGAAACAAGAATCAGTAGAATCAGGCAGTTCAGTATGCGTTTCATTCCTTCTTGACAGTAAGCTTCATTCCTTCATGGCAGCCAGGCGCCTGTAATATGCAGAAGTCTCCTCATCGCCCAGGGCGGCAAGCACTTCGGCGTAATGCTCAAGCACGACCTTGCTGTCCCTGCCTCCATAAATCATTGCGTGCTTGAAAAAAGGCTTGGCTTCCTCATCCTTGCCCAGCTGATGCAATATCCAGCCGTGGGTATCCAGATAATTAGCGTTATCCGGCTCCAGAGTAACAGCTTTTATACTCATTTTCAGCGCTTTGCGAAGTTTCTTCTCCTTTAGGCTGAGATAATATGCGTAATTGTTTAAAGCCATTGCATAGTCCGGATCGCACTTGAGAGCATATTCATACATCTTGAATGCGCCCTTTTCATTGTCCTGACGGTACTCGAGGTCTGCAATGTTGGTGATTGCCCTGGCTGCCTTTGTCCTGTCATTTGATGCAAGAGCTATTTCTGCCATCTTCTCGCACTGCGCAATTATACCGAGCGTATCCTGCTCGATATAGCACATCTGCATCTTGAGTTCGTGCGTTTCATACGAGTCGGGATGCAGGGTCACGAGCGAATCGACAAGAGAATTGATTTTGCCGCCCCAGACCCAGTAGAACGGGGCGTCTATGCTTTCGAGTATGTCACCGATAAATTCGCATTTGGCGCCCGGCTCGAGATAAGGGTTGCCGACAATCCTGTTGAGCGAGTTGAAAAAGACGGGATAGTTGCGCTGGACGAAGCTGGACTGGGCGACGCCGAACTGGGCCGGAATGTAGCTGTCGTCCATCGTGAGCGCTCTCTCGAAGAATTGTCTTGCCTGGGCTGGGAGTCGCTGCTGCATGCGGGCGTTGCCGACCATCGACAGCATGTAGGGATTGTTGAATTTGGAGGGATTTTCTTCTATCAGAGGTTCAATATATACCACTGCATCGTCATACCGTCCGTCCAGCAGCAGCAATCCGGCGAGGTCGGAACGGTACCACACGTTGGAAGGGTCGAGCGTTGCGGCCTTTTCAAGGAGGGATATGGCGCTGCCAGTTCGCTTCTTTTCAAGTTCGCACTTTGCAAGATAATAAATGACGGCGGCGTCTGTCGAGTCGGCGGCGTGAAGTATATTGAGTTCGGAAATAGCCTTGTCTATGTCTCCGGAAGAATACTTCACGACCGCATCGATGAAGCGGTCGTCATAGGAAGCGTTCTGTGCAAGCAGGGTAAAACAACTCAACAGAACGGAAAGTATTGCTGCAATTTTACGCATACGGACACAAAATTAAGTTATTTTGGTTATTTTCGCATAATTTATAAAGTGGCGATGCAACTTTTTGGCAAAAAATTGCATCTTGTTACTAAAGACGAGCTCGGAGACAACTCCGTGGCGCTTGACGTGGCGCGCAGTGCCATATCGGGCGACAGGCGTGCCCAAAAGTCAATCTACGACTATCTGAGCGGCAAAATGTATGCCGTTTGTCTCCGTTATATGGGAGACAGGGATGTTGCGGAAGATGTATTGCAGGACGGTTTTGTAAACCTGTTCACCAAGCTCGACAGTTATTCGGGAGACGGCTCCTTCGAGGGTTGGGCCCGCAAGATCTTTGTCAACACGGCTCTTATGAGTCTGCGCAAAAAGGATGTTCTCAAGGAAAGCCAGGACGTGGAAGAGGCAAGGGGACTTGCCGGCGGGGACGCCTCGGCCATACAGCAGTTGGGATACAAGGAGATTCTGGATATGATCGGCACTTTGCCGGCCGGATTCAGGACCGTATTTAACCTCTACGTTATGGAAGGGCATTCGCACAAAGAGATTGCACAGATGCTCGACATCTCTGAAGTGACGTCCAGATCACAGTTGCAGAGGGCTCGTACGATGCTGCAGGCAAAGATAAAAAGTAACACAGATGCAGGAAGAAAGAAATGAAATATTTGACCGCCAAGTGCGCGATCTGCTCGACGGGGCCGAGATAAAGGCTCCCCGTCGCGTTTGGCGTGCCGTAAGCTCAGGTCTGCCTTCCGCATCGCCTCTTGCAGCTTTTGTCAGCGGCATACGAAGTTTTGGACAGCAACGCGGCAGGAGCGTCCTTGCCTATGCCTGTGCAGCGGCTGCCTGCCTGACGCTCGGCCTTTTCCTTTTTAGAAACGTTGCCACATCCGACCCTGCATCCCCTGTTTCAGACACAGCGCAACTCACTGCCGGACTCGAGCCATCAGGCTCCAACTACAACCCGGAACCTGGCAATTTAATCGCAAGCCATTCAGGTTCAGCAGAGGCTGAAAGCCGAACAGGCGTGTCCATCAACGCGGTTTCCGGCGACAGATTGGTTACGGATTCGGCATCCAAAGAACATAATGGATACGATAATGGCAAAGTTGCAGCCCAGACCGTAGATACAGATGCAGAAGGATCTCCGGACTGTACCAGCGCAAAGCACAAGGGTTCAGCTGCAAGATTCGTGGACCCTTTCGAGGCGGAAGACCTTGCCGTAAGGATACGCGAGGAAAACAAGTCCGGCAGAATCTCCCTTGCCCTCAATGGAACGGCAGGAGGCAACGACTCCGAACTTGGCAGCTACCTCGGCAGGGTGTTTCATTATGCCGACGGCGCGGAAAGCACTGAGAGACTTGGACTTACCGAAAATGGAGCATCCTCGTTCGGCATTCCGCTATCCTTTGGACTCGGGGTCAAGATTCAACTCAGCCATCATTTCTACGCCGG
>SAMEA3663015__coassemble_603_pt1 | contig 13355 bp, 8 predicted proteins | sample SAMEA3663015__metabat2_high_PE_009 | metagenome-assembled genome bin SAMEA3663015 (sample SAMEA3663015) | pig gut metagenome | biome: pig gut; feature: pig-associated habitat; material: faeces | place: France | collected 2012
CCGGCCGTCCTGATGCTGTCCTGTACTACCAGGCCGCCGAGAGAGATGACGGCAATTTCCGTAGTACCGCCGCCTATGTCCACAACCATATTGCCCTGTGGCGCCTCGACGTCAAGACCTATTCCCAGCGCGGCAGCCATTGGCTCGTGGATGAGGTACACGTCCCTTCCGCCGGCGTGCTCCGAAGAGTCGCGCACCGCCCTGATTTCCACCTCGGTGGATCCGGACGGAATGCCGACCACCACCTTGAGGTTGGGGGTGAATATGCTCTTGCGCTTGCTGTTCACGCTCTTGATGAATCCGCGTATCATCATTTCGGCAGCGTTGAAGTCGGCAATCACTCCGTCACGCAGCGGCCTGATGGTCCTGATGCCCGGATTAACCTTTTCGTGCATCAGCTTTGCCCTCTGGCCGAGCGCAATGAGTTTGTTCGTATTGTTATCCAAAGCCACGATGCTCGGTTCGTCAAGCACAATCCTGTCATTCTGGTAAATGACCGTGTTGGCAGTACCGAGGTCGATAGCAAGTTCCTGATTCAGAAATGAAAAAGCCATAATTTCCTTTCACTGTAAAAATAACTGACAAAATTAGGCAAAATTATTGACTTTTGCCTAATGTATCTAGGCCGTTTCAAGCAGCTCCGCAATGCTTTTGTACAAAAGCGAGGCCTGTACCGGCTTGGTAATATAAGCGTCTGCGCCCAGTGAATGCGCCTTTTCCACCTCCTCGCTCTCGCTTACGGCGGAAACCATAATGACCTTGATGCTGTTGAAGCGATTGTTTTTCCTTAACTCTTTAAGGAAAGTGATTCCGTCCAGAACGGGCATCATCACATCCAGCAGAATCAGGTCCGGCATTATCGACTCAATGTTTTCAAATGCCTCCATGCTGCTTTTGTACCGGACAATCCTTTTGAACCCGGCAGGCTCAAGAAATTTCTGGAGAAGAGTGGAATTGATCGGGATGTCATCCACAATCATAACCGAAAAGTTGCTGCAATCAATGCTTTTGAGCTTGCCTAAATCCATACGAGTAAAATTTTCCAAATATATTTCCAATTCCGCAAAAATCCAAAAACAAAGTCTGATGAATTTCAATTCCACGGGCAATACTCTTGGCTATTTCGGTTTTGCCGACGCCAAAACCTGCCCAGAACCTGCCCTGAGCGACGCTGAGCCTTGATTTTTCCTGAGGCACTTGCGAAAATATCTTCTATATATTATCTTTGCATAGTTGGTCTGACCTTTTGTTTGTCGATGCGAAACGGTATCAAATATCCATTGCGCATAGCGTCGCTGTTATTTATCCTATGTGCTGTTGCCGCTTGCGGCAACCGTTTCGGTGCGCCAAATCTCTCATCCAAAGCCATGGCCGCCCGGCCTGCCGCTTCCGCAGCCTCTAAGTCAATCAACGCCAACGTGCTTCTTTACTGGCCGACTGATGAGAACGATCCCGTTTACAAGCAGTGGTCTGAAATTGCCCGCAAGGAGTTGCGCAGGCAGGGTATCAGAGGTGCAGTCGAAGTCTATTTTGCCCACGCCACTGAGCGTTACGAGTCTTCTGAGAGGCATATGCTCAACGAAGCGCTTCTGCGCCTGAGATCAGAAGGCCGCAAGCCCGATCTCATCCTGTCGTATGGTGACGCAAACGCCTGGTTGCTCACAACCAACACCAGTTCGATTGCCCTATCCATCCCGGCTGTATGCTATGGACTCAGCTTTGATGAGTATCTGCCATACCAGTACGAACTCCTTTCAGACAATTATAACGGGGGCCGCTGGGACATGGTCCGTATCCGCGCACCTTTCCACCTCAAGGAAAATCTTGTATTCGCTGACTCCATTTCTGCAAAAATCGGCTCTCAGCTCCAGCTTTCCGACTATCCAAACATAGTCCCGCACAGGCTCATAACCATGCTCGACGTGGAAAACCTGTGGAGTGACAGAATCAGGTTCAACGAACTTGACCGTCAGATGCAAATGCTTGATGAAGCGTATTTTTACAGCAACCTTAACCCTACCGTGGTCGAAAGTACGCTCAGGCATATAGCAAGGGACCTTAAAAAGATTGTCTTTTCCTGCCGCTCCATAATGAATCCGGTCTGGAATCTCGGAACTACACCTTTCCAGCACTCAACCACCTGGGCATTCTATCCACAGAAGTCATCCAACTTCTATCTCCAGTCCAAGCACGACAACAAGTCGCTCAATATGATAAACGGCCCGAGTTTCCTGCCGTTCTTCACGATGATTGCGCAGGACTTCAACGTGAGCGAAAAGTGCATAGGCGGTTATTTCCCATTGTTTCAGGACCAGATAAGGGATGCCGTAAGCGCAGGCCGCCGTCTGCTTCAGGGCGAAACCGCTGAGGACATAGGAGCTCTGGAGCACAGTCCCGGGTACTATCTCAACTGGGATGTCCTCAGGCCTTTCGGCTTTGACGTCAATCTGATACCGGAAAGGGTCACCATATTCAACGCCACTTTCGAGGACCGCAATCCAAAGATGTACCGTACGGTCAAACAATTCCTTTTCCTGCTCTTTGTGGTCGTGCTGATTTGCAGTATGACATTGATTGCCATATTCTCGCTGCGTGCCCATCGCAACGTCAAAAGAATCAATGCATATATAAATGAAACCCTTGACAACAACCGCACCCTGAACAATCTGATGGAGGTTACGGATTTTAAAATATGGGAAAAGTCTAATTCTGATAAACCTCAGCTTGACCGCATTTCAACTACTCCGTTCTTCCTTGACAAGCTCAAGGATTTTGTCGGTATCAACAAGTCGGGCACCTATACAATGCAGGTTTACGGCTCCATTGACAACCAGCCGGCCCATTGGTACGAGATACGTATGACAGTCAGCGTAAACTCCGACTTGAGCGTCAACCGGCGCGGCGTCATCATCAACAACGACAAGCAAAAGAAGATGGAAGCTATGGAGGCAGAAGCCAACAGATTGATTACCAGCGCAAAGGCTCGCGAAGGCTTCCTCGCATCGATGAATCACGAAATCCGTACCCCGCTAAACTCCATTGTCGGTTACTCCCAATTGCTCTCCATGCCGGGCATCGTTTTAGGTCAGGGGGAACTGGGCGAATACACAAAGGCGATCACCGACAACATCGACCTGTTGCAGAGCACTTTGGACAATATCATAACTACAGGCAAGATTTCCCGCTCCGAGGTAAAGGCGGAAGTGGAGGATATCTCCCTTTCCGGATTCATAGGCCCGGGCTGCACTGTCGATCCGGGAAAGAAATTCCGCACCTCGGACAGAATCCAATACGAGACTTCACCGGAGCCTGTATTTGCAATGGCTGACAGGAAAATGCTTCAGACAGTGATCTTCAATCTGGTGGAAAATGCCCTGCGCTTCTCCGATCCCGCTTCAAGTGTCACAATAGGATGGAGAGCCTGCAAAGACCGGGAATACAGGGCGGAACTCTATGTAAGGGACTGTGGCATAGGCATTAACCGCAAGTTCCACGAACTTGTGTTCGAGTCTTTCTTCAAGGTTGACAGCTTCAGCCCGGGCTGCGGTCTCGGACTGTTTATCTGCAAGTCCTACGTTGAAATGATGAACGGCAGCATATCGCTCCGCAGCAAGGAAGGCAAGGGTTCGGAATTTATAATCAAGATGTTATGACAGGTTTGAAACGGATTCTGACGCTGCTCACGCTTGCTCTCGCGCTTCTGTCCTCCTGCAAACGGATGACAGAAAGGAAGGATGTAGTCATCGTGTCTCCGTACGAGCCGTACACGCAGATATTCAATAACTTCATCAACTCTGCGAAGGAACAGTTCTCCGACACCTCCCGGTACCGCCTGCACTTCTATTACGTGCACACTTATCCTTCCGAATTCTTCCACCTGCGCGAGTACGAGCGTGACCTCTCTCCCATGTTTAAGAAGGTGCTCCGGCTCGTCGAGAGGGATGTTCCCGACCCCGACCTGATCATCCTGCACGGCGACTACCTTGCCCACGCGGCAGCTCGGATGGATGATCCGCTGCTGCGCAGGTGTCCGCTGCTGAGCACCGCCGTCATCGACCCGGAGTGGAAGAACCTGTTGGCGATGATGCCGAATATGGTGGTGATGGAAGCGCGGCCGGCGGTCAAGGAGAATCTTGACTTTATCCAGGAAATGGGCTTCCCGAATCAGGTGCTGACCATTATGGACAGTACCTATATCGATGACTGCATACGCCGCAGCATACTTGAGCAGATAGGTGACGATGAGAATTATCGTCCCAACCTGCACCTCGAGCAGGAAGACCGCATACGCAAGGGCGATTCACGTGACCCGCGTACGACGCTCTATCCTTTCAGTATGATGTGGCCGGAAAAGAATGACAGGCATCCTGGCATGCCGGGGGCGTTTGACGCAAACTGGATTTTCTATACCCAGCAGCAGGAAATGACCTACCTGCACATAAAGGACGATGCATACTCTTCTTTGGCAATGTCCAGAAACATAGGCTATTTCTTCACGATGACCCCGGAGTATTTCGACCTTTCGCTCGTAAGTGCCCTGAATAGTTGTCTGGGAGGATATTTCACCCCGTTCCCTTCAATGTGGAAACAGGTGCATCCTATTGTGGACAAGCTGCTTTCCGGGACTGACCCGAAGAATATCCCGTGGGGAACGCTGGAAAAGGACTATTGGCTGGACTGGAGGCTTGCGAGGAACCTTCGGCCTTACGCGAGCGACTTTCCGAAGGGGGTCAGGTTCGTTCACCTGCCGTGGCGTGAGCGCTCCCGATTTCTTACTTTTCTTGCCGACTCATCCGTAGTGTTGATTCTTATCCTGTTCTTCATCATTGCCTTGGTTATTCCGGGAAGGATGTTCATCCTGCAGGCCAGACAGCGCAAGCAACTGCTCGAAAAGGCGGGCGAGGCGGAAAAGTCAAGACAACAGGTGGAGTTTGTCCTTTCCCAGATCAACTCTTATATATGGCGAATGCTTCCTGACCTTACACTCAAGTTTTCGCCGTCATTCTACAAGGATTTTGCAATCACCGAAAACTGTGTCATTGATGTCGAGACCGTTCTGAGCTACATTGAGGAACCGGGAAGGAGCAATCTGCGTGATATCCTTGCCAGGGATGTCATCGAAGGGGACAAGAATCTGGAAGTGATGATACACGTTCCGGGAACCTCGGCTCCGAGGCCGGTGCTCGTACACATAATCAGTATTGACAATCCGTCCGCCGGAGGAAACCATTCGTCCTACCGTCTCAAGTCCGGACTGTTCTATTTCAACGACGAAGCCCACCAGCGCAACGAGGAACTACGTAAGGCGTACCGCCGCAGCGAGGAAATCAGTGAAAAGGAGTACTTCCTGGCCTCGATGGACAACACGGTACGCAATCCGCTCGACAGGATCGAATTCTTTTCCCGCCTGCTTTCTGACCATTATGGGACCCTTTCCGAGGAGCAGAGAGCGCGCTGCGGCGAGGAGGTGATGAGCGGTAACGACGTGCTTATGGGGATATTGGACAGGATGATGGGAGAAAGGGCAGGCATTTCGGAACCTGTAGAGGAACAGGTGCCTGTTTCTGAACTGAACGTTGCGGACGTGATGAGTGACGTTTATATCTCCCAGTCGGGCGATGCAAAGAAAAACTCACGCCTCAACTTTGTTCCAGGTCCGGACGACTGCATCATACGCACAAGCAGACCTGTGCTGATACAGGTTATGAACAGGTTGATAACCAATGCGATGAATGTCCATAAGGGTACCGTGACCATTGGTTGGGTTGAGAATGCAGGGCAGGAGGTTGTCATATTCATAGACAACTCGGACCGCTTCATTTACAGGAGCGGCAAGCTTCTGGGTGCCGTTGGCGGCACTATCAAGCTTGTGGAGTATCCTGATGCTCCTGTGCGTATAGAAATCACCTTTGCCGCCCCCCCCCTACCGCGGAAATGACCTTTCTGGACTAATTTAGCGGAAGATGAAGCAGGAATCTTGCACCCTTGGCATCAGGGTCTGCAACCCGTCCGTATGTCCTGTCAAACTCAACTATTCCAGCCATCTTTTCGGAGAGCATCTTGCAGATGTTGAGGCCTAGTCCGTAGCCCTGGGTGTTGTTATCCAGTTTTGAGAAGCGGCCGAACAATTTGTCGGCATTTTCCGGAGAAATGCCGCTTCCGGTATCCTGTACGATAAAAGTCACGTATCCCTGCTTGACGGAACTGTCGCATTTTACAAGGATTTCGCCCGATGAAGTGTGCTTGCAGGAGTTGGTCAGGAAGTTGATGAGTATCTGCTGCACGCGCCTTTCGTCCGATGTGATGGCAAGATCATCCGGTACGCTGCTTTCGAAACGAGTCTTTACTCCGAAAGGTACCTTGTACTGCACGGTGTTGAGTGCCTGCCGGCAAATATTGTTGCAGTTGCACTTGGACAGACTCAGCTTGTAATTGCCGTTCTTGAGGTTGGCAAGGTCGAGGATGTCGTCTATGAGCATCATCAGCAGTTCTGAGTTGTTCGTGATGTAGGAAAGATACTCGGTCTTTTCCTCATCCGAAAGCGTAGGGTCAACGGCAAGCAACTGGCTGAATCCGACAACGGCATTGAGCGGGGTCCGGATCTCGTGACTCATGTTCTGGACGAACTGAGTCTTCATCGCATTCTCCGCATCAGCGTCTTTGCGCATCTGGCGCAATCGGTTGATGTACAGTCTGATAATTGTGCCTACGATAATGAGGGCGATAATGATGAAGAAAATAAATCCGACTATGATGCGGTTCGCTCTCCGGGTCTGCTCAATGACGGTCTTGTTGAGCAATTCGTTCTCCAGCATAACCTCCGTCTCGGACAGGGTCTGCTTCAGCTTGCTGTCAAAACTGGACGATAGCTGGCTGGTTATCATCACGAATGCTTCCTGTACGATGTCCAAGCGGTTATAGGCAACTCCAAGGTCTGAAACATATAGCAGGTCTTCAAGTCTTGAAATGTGTTTAAGGTCGTTTCTGACCTCATCCCATTCATTGGCGAGCACGTGCTCGGTGAGATTAAATACGGCTTCGCCGGATGCCCTGGCTCTTGCAAACAACTTGTTTGAGATGCAATAATCCCTGTAATGCCTGTATGCCGGAATGTCCCTTACAACTGCAGCGTGGCAGGCGAGGGCATAATTTACATACAAGCTGTCTATGGAAATCTTGGCGGTAGCCATTGCCTTGTCCATATATCCGGAATACTCTTTGGAAGCATATCCGTTAAGCATTGCAAGCAGACAATATACCTTGGAAACGGACTGGGCCTTAATGACAGGGTCCCTGGTATTTTCGTATGTCTGTGCAATTTCATTCAGGTTATCTACAGCGTCAGACCTTCTATAGTCGGCAAGATAGAGTTCGGAAAGATGCCTTGCGCTCTGCCAGATGCCATATTCGTTGTTCATCCTGACCGCCTCGTCGTGCATCTTGTTGGCATAGTCCATACCCTTTATCTTGTTTCCCTGGTTGATGTAATACACCGATACAAGCTGGTATGCGTAGAAATAGTATTGGAGGTATCCGGTTGCGAGGGCGGTCTCCTTGAGTTCTCCGTAGCGTACCAGGACCTCGGTCTCGTGTCCTATCCTTGTGGCCTGGCGCAGTTCCAGCACGGCGGCAAGGGTCAGCGCCTTGTCATCTTGCACCTTTTCCGCCTGCTCCTTCAGTAGCTTGATGTACTTTTCCGCATCTACAGTTCCCATCAAGGAGTCTGCCGTCCTGTAGATAGGATAGCAGCTGTCATTGATTTTGTACTTGTTGTTCTGGGCCAGGCAGGGATGCAAGGCCGACAGAATCAATGCAAGAATGAATATTATAGGTTTAAATGAGCTTCTCAAGCGCTTCGTAAAGTTTGTTGGCTAGAATCGGTTTGGTCAGGAATCCGTCGGCACCCAGATCCATCGCATTCCTGATGTCGGACTCCTTGGCGAGCGCGGACAGCATAACAACCTTGATGTCCTTGGTGTCTTCGCCTGCGCGCAGCCTGGCAAGTACCTCGTATCCGTCCATTTCCGGCATCATGATGTCAAGAATCACGATGTCGGGATGATTCTCCGAAGCAATCTGAAGTGCCTGGACGCCGGACTGCGCCGAAAGCACCTCGTAATTTCTGCCCCTGAGGAAAGCCTGGATAAGTACTATATTGGTTACGATGTCATCTACGACAAGAATGACCGGCTGGTTATTACTGTTCATCCTGAATAATTTTTTGGTATAAACTCTCCAACTACAAAAGTAAGATTAATTTTCTTTAAATTTGCAAAAATTTTAATCTAAAAGAATATAACTTATGAGTTTTATCCTTTTGCTTATCGCAGCGCTTTCCCCGATAACGACAGTTGTGCAGACCCGGCTGACCGATACTCTCAACATTGAAGAGGTCGTGTGTGTCGGTTTTGCCCAGCAGAAAAAGGTGAACCTTACGGGCGCAGTCACCCAAATCAATATGGACCAGGTACTTGGAGACCGCCCTGTAACTGGCATAGGAGCGGCACTCCAGGGCGCTGTTCCCGGACTTACGGTATCCGGCGCCTCCGCTCCGGGACAGCCGAAGAATTTCAACATCAGAGGAACCCTGAGCATCAACGGCGGTTCCCCGCTCATCCTTATCGACAACGTCGAGGGAGATATCAACTCCCTAAACCCCGATGACATTGCAAGCGTGTCTGTGCTCAAGGACGCGGCATCCGCAGCCATCTACGGAGGCCGCGCAGCCGGGGGAGTGATACTCATCACCACCAGGCATCCGGAGCGCAACCAGCAGTTCAAGCTGGACTACAGCTTCAGGACGGCATTTGAGGAAAGCATTGCCAACCCTGTGCAAGCTTCTCTGGATCAGTATATTGCTGCCTATAAGGAGGCTGGGTTCAGCAAGCAGTACTGGGCAGGAAACGGCGACATTGCCCGCTGGCAGGAGCTTCTGGGCCAATACAGGGCAGGCACCCTGCAGGGGGTCTATGACAACGGAATCTTCCGCGACGAAGACGGTGCCGTGTATTTCCTCAAGGAAAGCGACGTCCTGGGCAATTCCCTGGAGCGCGGAACGCTGAACGCCCACAATCTTTCCGTCTCAGGCGGCACCGACCGGGTGCGCTACCGCATCTCCGGCAGCCACAGCTTTGAGGACGGCCCAATGGTCAGTTCCAAGGACAGCTACTCCAAGACCACAATCAGCTCGCTCATTTCCGCTGACATCACCCGCTGGTTCACCCAGGAGGCCAATCTCAGCTACTCCGTCCAGAACCGCAGTTCCATAACGACAACTTTCCGCGACCCATACTCCGTCAGGCTCATCAGCTGGTATCCGGAAGGTTATATGCCCAAGGAGATAATCGGCACCGCAGAAGACCTGCTCATCGACACTCCGCGCAATGCCTGCCTCTATCAGCCTGCCGCCACCTCATCCACCGGCATCCCCCGCATTGCACTTAAGTCCATAATCCGGCTTCTCGACAACTGGTCGCTTACGGCCGAATATACCTACCAGCAAAAGGACAACAGCTACAACTCCTTCACCGGCCGTCAGACGTTCGCCGACGCGCAGCTTTCAGTCCGTACGCTGCCGGCAGAGGGTCAGGACCAATTCGTTTACAACACTTCCCGGGACCGTTACAGCGCGCTGAACGTGTACAGCAATTACTCGCTGAGCACTGCTTCCGGGCATAATCTCGCGGCAGTTCTCGGCTACAACCGCGAGAGCGACAGCTATTCCTACGTAAACAACAAGGTGCTCGGACAGTCGGTAATTACCGTGCCTTCGCTTCAGGGAGGAACCGGCGTGAGTACCGCGAGCAACGGTCTTACCGAATATGCACTTGAGGGCGTATTTGGCCGTATATCATATAATTATCTTGGCCGCTATCTGCTTGAGGCAAACGCTCGCTATGATGGCTCAAGCAAGTTCCCTGCCGTCAGTCGCTTCGCGCTTTTCCCTTCTGTTTCAGCGGGTTGGCGTTTGAGTGAGGAGGCATTTATGAAATGGTGCCGTCCGCTTATAAACAATCTGAAGCTGAGGGCGTCCTGGGGCTCGATAGGCAACCAGAACATCGCTCCGTACGGATTCATTGCAAGTATGTCCATCAGCGAAAACCTTGTATGGCTTGACAAGGGAGCAATAGTCAACATCATTTCCACTCCGGGTCTCATACGCGCAAACTACACCTGGGAAACAGTCAATACCCTTGATTTCGGTTTGGATCTCAATATGTTCAGGGACAGGTTCTCGGCCGTATTTGACTGGTACAGAAGGACAACCACCGGAATGCTCAGCAACGGGGTCGAATTGCCTTCGGTAGTAGGAACGGGAGCGCCGCTGCAGAATGTCGCCGATATGCAGACCCGCGGCTGGGAGCTCTCGCTCGACTGGCGGGACAGGATAGGGGCATTTGGCTACAACATCGGACTGAACATCTACGACCACATCTCCACCATCACCAAGATCAAGAACGAGAGCAACAACCTGTCCTACAGGTATTCAGGCCAGACCCTGGGCGAAGTCTGGGCCTATGTTTCGGACGGATTCTACAGTATCGACGACTTTGATCCGGAGAAGGCGCGAACCGGTGTTTGGGTGCTGAAGGAGGGCGTTCCTTCACTCGACGGATATACCGCCAAGCCGGGCGACGTCAAGTTCAAGGACCTTGACGGCAACTCGGTAATCAATGCCGGAAGCAACACGCTCAAAGACCCGGGCGACCGCAAAATCATAGGCAATACCAGTGCAAGGTACGAATTTGGCGGTCACATCGGACTGTCTTTCAAGGGTTTGGAACTTAAGATGCTCTTCCAGGGCGTAGGCAACCGGGACTGCTTCCTGCCTGTTTCGGCAGTGTTCCCTTTCGGTGTCGGGACAAAGGAGGATATGCCTTTTGTCGCCGTGTACTACAACCAGACGGATTACTGGACCGCAAAAAGCTATGACCCCGAAAGTCCGGACTATATGGTTGCCGCCAACCCTGATGCCAGGCTGCCGCGAATCTACGGGCAGCTGGAAAATTCAGGCTCGAATATGCGAAACAGCGACAGATATATGTACAGCGGCGCATATATGAGAATCAAGAACCTTACTCTCAGCTACTCGCTTCCTTCCGCGCTTCTTGCCCGGACTAGGATTGCCAAGGGCCTGCGCATCTGGGCCAGCTGCGAGAATCTTGCTACCTTCTCGTCTCTTCCGACCGGCTACGACCCTGAGTCGCTCACCTGGGCATATCCATTTTACCGTACCGTATCATTTGGAGCACAACTAACTTTCTGACAATTACTTATGAAAAAGATACCTCAAGCTGCAATATGCCTGCTCTCCGCCCTGGTCCTGCTTCTGTCTTCCTGCGACAAGGATTTTCTTGAGAGATACCCTTCAGGTTCCCTCGTTGAGAGCAACGCGTTCCAGACATACGACAACTACAGGGCCTATATGTACAAGTGCTACGGGCTCTTTACGGACAAGAGGATACTGACCAATTACAGCGTAGGCTGGTACCATTGCAACGGACAGTACTACAGCGACCATTTCAGCGGCATTATGGGCGACCGTGACCTCTGGGAGAATCCTTACGCAATGCAGACGGTAGCGACGGTTACCAGCAGCAGCTACTGGGATTTTGGCCCGATAAGAAGCGTCAACATTATGCTCAGCCATCTTGATGACGGATACCTTACCGAAACGGAGCGACGTCACTGGAAGTCAGTGGGCTATTTCTTCCACTCGTGGTGGTATATGGAACTTGTTGCCCGGTATGGCGACATTCCTTACGTTACCAAGGTTCTCAATGATGAAAGTCCGGAGGCCTATGACCCACGTACACCTCGCCGAGAGGTGGCTGACAGCATTATCGCCAGGCTCGAATACGCTATCCAAAACATCGGTGACTGCTCGCGTGACGGTGACAATGCAGTCAATGCCGATGCCTGCAGGGCCGCTCTCAGCCGTTTCCTGCTGAGGGAGGGTACCTTCGCGAAATATCACGCCCTCGATGAGCCATACGAAGAATACCTGCGCAAATGCGTGGAGGTGTCTGCCGAGCTGATGGCTTCGTATCCTGTTTTGTATAAGGGAAATGGCAATGACAAGTATCCTGCAGCGGGCTATGACAACGAAGAAACCACGGAGAGTCTGAAGGGTGTACCGGGCATAATTATGTACAAGGAATACATAGATGGAGTCCTTATGCATCGCTTCTCCGACCATATCCACGTCGCCGCCCACACTACAGATGCGCCTCAGGCAACGATAGACCTGTACCTTATGAAGAACGGAAGGCCTGTTTCAAACCCCGAGTCGGGCTACAAGGGCGGCGAAGGCAAGGACCTCTGGGACGTTTTCGAGGACCGCGATCCACGCCTTCCTATCTGTTTTCAGCCTCCTGTGCAGGCACGGATTGCCAAGTTCAGCAATCCGGACTACGTAACTACCTTCCCGCAGTGGACATTCTACAAAGTTGGGGAGAGCCTTAACGGCAAGGGCAAATACATAGTGACCGAGGCCGATTCTGTCAAATTCCGCAGGTACATAGACTATTTCGGACCAAATATCAAATGCTATGACGGACGCGGCGAAACCTCCCTTGGAAGCAAGAGAGTGCCCGGACACAACCACACCAACTCGATGCAGCATTCGGCCCCGAATATTACAAAGTATTGTCAGACAGATAATTATATGCGTTGTCTGACAGGATACTATTTTTGGAAACATTACACTTCCTGGGAAAAGGGACTCAACAAGATATACCAGACCAGCGACAAGCCGATATTCACAATCTCAGAGGTGCTGCTCAACTATGCCGAGGCGGCTTTTGAGCTCGGACTGTTTGACCAGGCTGCCGCCGACAGGAGCATCAACCTTCTCCGTGAGCGCGCAGGTGTCGCTCCTATGACCGTGGACCAGATTGGTGCCGACTGGGATCCGGACCGCGACAAGGGCACGGCTCCTTGGACTGCGGGATACGATGCCAAAACCAATTATGAAGTAGCTCCCGTGCTTTGGGAGATACGTCGTGAGCGACTTGTGGAGCTGATGGGAAAAGGATTCTCATTCTACGACGTGCGCCGCTGGCACAAGGCCCCTTACTACATCAACAGGGAGCAGTGCGGAGCCTGGGTGCAGGCGAAGGGCATACCTTACGGTACTGGCGAATACACCGGAAAGTTTGTGGATTACAATCAGATACGCAAGACCGGCCAGGCTGAGCCCAACAGCTCCGGCAGCGGCTGGATATTCACCTACCCGAGCCCTCTCGCAAGTGGAAAGGGCTGGCTCGACAAATACTATCTCGACCAGGTTCCACTCGGCCAGATAAAGCTCAACCCGAATCTCACGCAAAACCCTGGTTATGAAAGCGAATAGC
>SAMEA3663015__coassemble_615_pt1 | contig 13167 bp, 6 predicted proteins | sample SAMEA3663015__metabat2_high_PE_009 | metagenome-assembled genome bin SAMEA3663015 (sample SAMEA3663015) | pig gut metagenome | biome: pig gut; feature: pig-associated habitat; material: faeces | place: France | collected 2012
TATAAGGGTCCTTCTTGGCAGAACTGAAGGTCAGGGTCAATTCTTTCACCACATCCTGATTTGCGCGGAAGCCCTTGATGGTCCCCGCAGTTATGCGAAGCGTGTAGCTGTTTCCGGCAGTGATGCCGCCTATGCTCACCGTGACATCCTTGTCAAATGCCCTGATGCTCAGCACATCAGCGTCATTGTCTATGCTTACGTTCCTTGTGTCCGAGCCACATCGCACATTCTGGTCAAAAGTGAAAACGACTTCAAGGTTTCCCTCTTTGATTCCGGCAGCACCGTCCTCCGGTACTGTCTTGAGCAGTTCAGGGGCCTTTTCCGGCTCCGGAGGATCGACTTCACCTCCGCAGGAAACCAGCAGCGTCAGGGCTGCGAGAATATAGAACAAGCGTTTCATAATCGTTTAATTGGTACCTGGAGGAAGTTTCACCCTCCTCCAGGCTAGGCTTAATTATTGATTTAAAAAACGGTAACCTTTGTACACTTGATGTTGTCGCCGTTGAGCACGAACGTGCCGCCCCATCCTCCATGAGTGATGGCCTTGTCGTATATTTCCTGTGTTATCTTCAGGCCGAAGCGTCCGCCGTTTCCTTCCAGATCGTACTCCGTGAACTTGCCGCCCTCGGTATCGCTGCCAAATGCGCAGATGCTGGCGTAAGTTGGACCCCAGTGACCCTCTACTATCTCAACCTTCCAGTCACTTTCGAGTGGGGTGAAATAGAAGTAAACAGTCATTCCAGGCTGTACGTTATTGTCGATGAACTCCTTGCCGCCGTCGCTGAGGAGGTATGGCTGATTCCCCCAGTCGTCTGCAATGACTTCGCCTTCCCATAAGGTGGTTTCCTGCGAAATCTCGGTTGTGAGGGTCAACTTGGTGAGAGTGTAGTTGGTACCCGTCATCACAAGTCCTCCCTGGTTCTGAAGCATATCGATATCGGCTGCGGTAAGAGTGATGGAGTAGCAGGTTGCACCGGCTGTCATAGGAATGTTGCCCTCTATCTGTCCGGCTGCTGTAGCAATTTCAACACCGCTTGGGATTGATGCCCAGCTTCCGTTGCTGAATCGCATCTGCCAGTATTCCTGGTCCGCATCGAGTTCGAAGTATGCTGTAAGAACCGTGCCCGGCTTGACGCTGCTGAAGTCGTATCCGCCCCAGGACAGAGCCGTCATGCCTGACCAGGCAATGTGCTCGTTTCCTTCCCATATGGTGACAATATTGCGTTCAAGCAGCACGCTGATAGGAGTTGCCACGGTTTCAACATCGCCGTTGAACAGATGGAAGCTCATCTCGTAGTCGCCCTTCTTGCACCAAGGCATAAGGAATCTTACTTCCTCAGGTGTGCGGAGGCTGTAACTGGTAACCTTGGTATCACCGATGAAGATATTCTCTACCAGATCGAAGTTTGAACCCTTGAGAACCACTTCCTCTCCGATGTGCTGTCCGGAAGGCATTTCGGTAACGATAACCAGTGAGTGGTAGTTAACCTTTACTGCTTCTGCAGACTCAACGCTTACGCCGTTTGCGAGTCCGAGAACGACTGTACCTGAAACGCTGGTCAGTGCGGTTACGAGCTCAAGTGAGCTTTCGGAAGCGTTGACAATCTCGATATCCTTTCCGCCGAGCTTGGCGCTAGTAACGAGGTCGAGGTCGGTTCCGCTTACGGTGATGTTTTCGTCACCGGCAAACAGCTCAAGCGGGCTGAGGGAACTGATGACTGGCTTTACAAGCTCAATCGCTTCAGTCTCAACGGTCTTACCGTTCTCGAGAGTAAGGGTGACGCTTCCATCAACTGCCGTTGCAGGAATGGTGGCGCTGATCTTTCCGTCCACGAGGCTGAACTCGAGCACTGTTCCGGCGAGACTTGCTCCCGTTACCAGATCGAGGTCCTTGCCGCTGACAGTGAGGCCTGAACCGGCCTTGTAGCGGTCGTCAGCCTTGATTGCGAGTCCGGAAGGCACCAGGGTCTCGTATGAGCCGCCATTGAATTCTTTCCCTGCATAGGAAACGAGGATGACGTCGCCGTCAACGGCGCTGGCAGGAAGGGTAGCCTTGATGCTCTTGCCGTCTGCTGCGCAGGAGAATTGTCCCTCTACCTCACCGAACCTTACGCTCTTGATCATATCGAGGTAAGAGCCGCTTACGCTCACTTCGCTGCCGGCCTTGATCACGCCCTTGGCGGTTTCCTTTACGGTCGGGTCGCCGATTGCTAGATCGCTTTCGGTGTAGAAGAGGTTAGGCTCGAGTCCGTCAGGGTTGTTGCTTTCGTCAACATCGCTGAGAATCAGCTTGCCGCTGATTGCCTGTGAAGGGACCTTGACCTTCAGCTCGTAACGGCTCTGTGATACAAATTCGTTTACAGTTGCGCCGCCTTCGAAGCTTACCTGATGAATGTTGTTCATATAGTCTCCCTTAACGGTGATAACGTCGCCCGGCATTGCGGACGCAGGGGAGAATCCTTCGAGGATGATAGGCTCGCTGTATTCGAGCTCGGTCTTGGTGCTGATTCTGATGCCTCCGGATACTATGGTGACAGGGCCGATTTCCGGTCCGTCAACCGGAACCTTGACGCGGATTTCGGAGTTGCGTCCCTCTGAAACCACTTCGATTTCGGTGATTGGGGAAACTCCCGGAATTTCCACCTGTTCCACCTTCTGCAACTGGCTTCCCACGATGCGGAGCATACCGCCGCGGGCTACCGGGTTAGGTGCAATGGCTACCAAAGTGATGTTTTCGTCGCTGAGCTGGTCCGTGTCTATCTCCTGGACAGAGCAGGATGCAATGGCGGCAACACCAAGGCAAGCAAGTATAAATGATGATATCTTTTTCATAATGCTTAGTCTTTATCGGATTATTTCAGAGAGACTGCGCGGATGTTGTCAATCTTGAAGATAGGAGTACATTCCGCTCCGTCGATGCCACCGGACCAAGGCCAGATGACAAGACTTGCAAAGTCATTTGCCGACTGGAGAGGAACTGTGCCCTCGGTGCCGTCTGCGTTGTACTTGAAGTCGCTGAACGGAATGGTTACGGTAATCCATTCACCACCGGTGTCGAATGATCCGCTTGAAGTCCAAGGCCTGTAAAGCGCGCGGCAGAGGCCCTGGTCCGGCTGGATGTAGGTGTTGTTCTGCCAGCTGTCGTTCGCGCAGCGCTCGGCGCTGGTGAAGATGATCTGCATTGCACCGGAAGACCAAGGGTTCTCCTTAGGAATATTGAGCTCGAACTTGATACCCATATTCTTGAAGTTGGTAAAGTCGATGAAGTTGCAGATAGGTATGCCCGGGCCTGAGGTGATGCTCATAGGGTCTCCGTTCCAGTTTCCGCACCAGAAAGGAAGCTTGAGTTCCTCGTTCCAGCCGCCGGTTTCATCGAGTTTGCTAGGTCCGAGAATGACGTAATTGCCGTCAACTCCGCCTTCATCGCTGTAGGCAACTTTGATGTTCCAGCCCTGAGGTAGCGCCGTCGAAGTTGGTGATGATACCTCTGCTGTCCCTGTAACGGAACTTGGAAGTGCTTGAGCCTGAGATGGTTGTAATCTTTACTTTGCCTTCAATTGCGGTCTCTGGGATAACTACCTGAAGTTCAGTCTTGGAAATCTTCTTGAACTCGGTAACGGCTCCGTTTGCAAATTCAACCTCGATAGGCGCATCTTCAAACGAGAAGAAAAAGTCTCCGTAGATCGAAACCACGCTGCCCGGGGCCGCCCACTCGTTTGACATCGACTTGATTGAAGGAGCAGGAGGAAGTACCTTGAAGTCATAGGTAACGGTATCCTTTGCCTCGGTAATCATATAGATGAGGTCGGTCTGCTTGTTGGCCATTTCCTTAGGGATGTTGACAAGCAGGGTGTGGTCTGTCATAAAGCTGGTGTTGAGCGTCGCCTGCTGGTCGTTGAACCATAACTGGTTGATGCTTCTGAGGTTGTCACCCACCAGACATACGCACTCTTCCATATACGCCTGTGTGATAAGGACATCCTTGTCGGCGTACCTGATATAGTGTACTGTAGGCAGTCCTTCGCTCGCGCGGAATGCATCCGGCTGGTCCTCACAGGAAACGAATCCTGCAGACAGCGCTGCGAGAAGGGCCAGGCCCTTTATAGTATTAGCTTTCATATCCTCTTAATGTTAAAAGTCATATTTGTAAGTCTCGCGTACGTCCACTTCAATTGCCGGCTCGAGAAGATTTGGGTTGTAAACCACGTCTTCGCTTGGGAACGGAAGGGTGAAGCTTGATGCGGTAACGTTAGGAGCGGCGATGGTGTTGTTGTAGTATGTAACACTGCTGTCAACCGTCCACTCTGCAGCGGAAAGGTCCCACTTGCCATCGATGAATCCTGTCTCGAAGTAATGCTTGCAAGGCTCTCCGTAAGAATACATCTCGTTCCTCCTCTGCGCCTTGATAAGGGAGATGGCCTTGTTCATATCATAGTAGGAGAGGCGTACGAAATCATACCATCTGTCACCTTCGCCTGCAAGTTCAAGCCTGCGCTCTTTCCAGATATCCTCCCAGGTGATGCTGCTGAGCTTGCCATGGCTCTCGAAATTCTTGCCGTATGCACGCTCGCGTACCTTGTTGACATACTCAAGTGCGCTCTCCTTGTCTCCGGTGAGGAAACAAGCCTCAGCGTAAACGAGGTAGATGTCACCCAGTCTGATGATGTGGGTAGGGAGCTGGTAGCACATATTACCAGGAGTAAGGCCTGTTGCAGTCTCGTGATCGTGGGTGTTGCCATAGAGATGCTTTACGTTCTGAGCTCCGCAAGGTCCCTGGAACACTCCGCCAGGACCGCCGACACCGTAGTTGTCAGAGTCATATATGAAGCGGAGAAGGTCAAATCCACCCTTGTCGGTCCAGAAGTATTCGTAGGTGTCACCGGCCATCATTATCGTAGCCTTGCGGCGGGAGTCGTAATCCTTCCTGTCGCGAGGGTCATCGAGCGGATCGACTCCGAATGCATCCATCAGGTCAACTGAAGGTCCGCCCCAGCCACCCCAGAGGTCTCCGGTCTCGGAGAAACCTATCATACCGAGGTCTGACTGAAGGGTGTTCTGCTGTGTCCAAGGGTCCCTGGCTGCAGCCCACATCCAGCTAATCATAGGTTCACCTGTCTGGTTGTATGTGCTTGGAGCAAGGCGGAAGATATCGGAATATACCGGAGTGAGCGTTCTTCCTGAGTTGTCGATGACATCCTTTGCATATTTTGCAGCCAGCTTGAGGTCATCCTGATTGAGTGTTCCGCTTACGCCGGCCTTGGTGAGGTAAACCTTGGAAAGCAAACCTTCTGCAGCATAGTAGTCTATGCGGTTGTCCCAGCCTGAAGTCTTCTTAGGGAGCAGTTCCATCGCCTTTTCTATGGTGAGGATGATGTAGTCATAGACGTTCTCTCTGGTGTGCTTGTAAACCTGGTTATACTGTCCTGAAGTAAGAACCTCCGTATTGTCATGAATGATAGGAACTTCGCCGAAAGTGCGCACCATAAAGAAGTATGCGAGCGCCTTGAGCGTGAGAGCTTCGCCTATCGCCTGGTTCTTGATTTCCTGTGAAGGACCTTCAGAATTGCGTATATTGTTGATAACGGTATTGGCGTGACCGTTCACAGCCCAGAGCGAATAGGACATATTGATGAGGTCCACGTCGGTACTGTTGGTAGTGAAGGTGAGGTAAGGGCTGCTGCCCCAGTACATATTTCCGGCCATAACCTCTCCGATCTTGATGAATCCTCTCTGGAAGTCATACCACGGTGAGTTGTAGAGGTAGTTGACGCCCTGCAGGCACTGCTCGTCATTCTTGTAGAAATTATCGACGTTGTAGTTGTCCTCGGTAGGTCTGTTGAGGAATTCGCCGCAGGAAGAGAGCGCAAGTGCAAGCGTGCCGGCCAGAATCGGTTTCAGTATATTGTTGATTCTCATAATTAAAGGCATTTAGAAAGTGATGTTCAGGCCGAAAGAATACATGGTAGGGGACGGATACCTTCCGTTGTCAAGACCATAGGTCAGACCGGTGGAATCCTGGGTGGAAGCACCGACCTCAGGGTCATATCCGCTGTACTTTGTAAAGGTATAGAGGTTCTGGATGTTGGCGTAGATTCGAATGTTCTCGATTCCGGCCTTCTTGATCCAGTTTGAAGGGAAGTTGTATCCGAGGGTTATGTTCTTGATTCTCAGATATGAACCGTCCTCGACATAGCGGCTGCTGATGCGGTCGTTGTCATTAGGGTCAGCGATGCTGGCGCGAGGGGTCTTGGTATCAGGATTTGCTACCCTTACGTTGGTAATGTCGTCATACCAGTTGCCTGTGCTCTTTTCAGCATCGATAGGAACAAGCTGAGCGCGGTTTCCGACCGACTTGAGCTGGTTGTTCCAAGGCGTGTTCATGTGGCTGAGGGAGATTGCGTTGTAGTTGAGCACCTTGTTGCCGTAGCTTCCGTTGAGGAAGATGCTCAGGTCGAAGTTGCCGTAACGGAAGGTGTTGGTCCAGCCGAAAGTGAAGATTGGCAGCGGTGAACCGAGGTCGGTACGGTCATAGGTATCGATCTTTCCGTCAGGAACTCCTTCAGGGCCGCTGAGGTCCTTGTACTTGAGGTCGCCGACCCAAACGGTATTTGATCTGTTGAATACTCCGTCCTCAGGATACTTCTCAGCGCGAGGCGAGTTGAGTATGTCCTCGTAGTCCTTGTAAACGCCCTCAACCTCATATCCGTAGAAGTTGTAAAGGCCCTTTCCGATCTCGGAAACGCAGACTACGTCGCTCCACTGGCCGTAACCGATGAGGTTAGCGTTTTCGGTGCCAGAGAGCGAGAGCAGCTTGTTGCGGTTGAAGCTGATCTGGAAGTTGCTGTCCCACTGGAACTTGCCTACGAGAGGATGAGTGTCGAGGGTAAATTCTATACCCTTGTTTTCAATGCTTCCGTAGTTGCCCTTAGGTGCTGCAAGCGCTGAAGAGCCGTTACCCTGGGTTCCCATGTATGAAGGAAGCTGCATGGACATCAGCATGTCGTCGCTTATCTTGTAGTAGGCATCGATCGTGAGGTTGATCCTGTCCTCGATGAATCCGAGGTCGAGACCGAGGTTGTACTGCTCCTGGGCTTCCCAGCGTATTGCCGTGTTGGCGATGTTTGCCGGACGATAACCCATACCGAGGGCCGATGGCATTCTGCTGATGGCTGAACCCCAGGCGTATCCGCCGATGTTTGCGTTACCGGTCTGTCCCCAACCGAGACGCAGCTTTCCGTTGCTCAGGACGCTCTTTGCTCCCTGCATCCATTTTTCGTTAGAGAATCTCCAGGAAGCAGCAACTGAGTGGAAACCTGCCCAGCGGTTCTCAGGACCGAAGTTTGAAGAACCGTCATAACGATAGGTATAGGTGAGGTAGTAGCGGTTGTCGTAGTTGTAAGTCTCTCTGGTGAAGAAAGATGACATTGCGGCGCTGCCGAATCCGTGCGAAATCGTCGGCTTGCCGGTTCCGAGTGCAGGGTTGTGCACCTCGTCGGAAGGAAGCTTGGAGTTGAATATGCTTGAGTTTTCCCATCTTGACTCCCAGCACTCCTGACCGAGCATGGCGGTGATGTTGTGCTTTCCGAAGGTGTTGGAGTAGGTGAGGTAGTTCTTGAGCTGCCAGAAGATATTCTTGTTGTAGGAGATGTTGCTCTCGTTGGTATCGCGAACCCATCCGCCGAGGTTGATCTTCGGTTTGTAGCGCTCACCCTTGCTGTTGCCTATGTCGAAACCTATTTCTGAACGCCATACGAGGTTCTTCAAAAGGGTAATGTCTGCAAAGATGTTACCGTTGATTTTCTGACGGTTGAGCAGGATGTCATCCTCCATCGCGAGTGCGATAGGGTTAGGGTTGGTATATCCTTCCCTTACGGTAGATGAATAATTGCCATCCACGTCATAGATAGGGATGTCCGGAAGGGACGTGAGGGAATAGCGGATGAGACCCTGCTCCGAGTCTGCGAGCTTAAGGTCGTCGTTGGTATTGCTGTAAGAGAGGTTGATGCCCATCTTGAGCCAGCTCTTAACCTGCGCGTCGAGGTTTGAACGCAGGCTGAAACGGTTGAAGTTGGAGCCGATGATGGTACCTTCCTGATCCATATAAGAACCTGATACATAGTATTGTACCTTTTCGGAACCACCGCTGACGGAAACCTGGTGCTGGTGCTGGAGAGCCGTACGGAAGATGGCGTCCTGCCAGTTGGTACCTGTTCCGAGAAGAGATGGGTCGGTATAGTAAGGGTTGCTGTCACCGATTTCGCCAACGCTTACAAGGTCGTTGTAATACTCGGCATACTCGCGCAGGTTCATCATCTCAAGTCTCTTGGTCTGGCGGGAAAGCGCGAACATACCGTCGTAGTTGATCTTTGCATCGCCGGCCTTACCCCTCTTGGTTGTGATCAGCACGACACCGTTGGCGCCCTGGGCACCGTAAATCGCTGTTGCGGAGGCATCCTTGAGGATTTCCATGCTGACGATATCGGCAGGGTTGATTGTTGACAGAGGAGAGATGGTTGAAACCTTTCCGTTTCCGAGGGCATCACCGAGGCCGAAGTCCGCACCCGAGTTGCCGCCGCCCTGAACTATCACACCGTCAATAACATACAGAGGTTCTGCATTGGCATTGATGGTAGCTTGTCCACGAACGCGGATGGAAGAAGAAGAACCCGGAGCACCCGATGTCTGAACGGCCTGCACACCGGCGGCGCGTCCCTGAAGTGTCTGGTCAAGAGAAGAGATCACCGAGCCTTTGAGATCGGCCTCCTTAAGTGAAACGGAAGCACCTGAAAGGTCGCTCTTCTTCATAGTACCGTAACCTACCACAACCACCTCGTCAAGGAACAGCTTGTCCTCTTCGAGACTGATTGCATAGTGTCCGCGTTCATCGACCTTGACCTCGACGGTCTTGTAGCCGATAGAAGAAATTTCAAGGACGGATCCTTCACGAACCTTGATGGTGAAATTACCGTCGAGGTCCGTAATCGTACCGTTCCTGGTGCCTTTTTCAATGACGCTTGCTCCCGTAACGGGCCCGAGGTTGTCAACGACAGTGCCGCTGACCGACCTTGTCTGTCCCATTGCGGCGAGGCTTGCAAGAAGCGCCACGAAGCAAGTAAACAATTTACTTTTCATAAGGTTGTCAGTTTATTATTATTGGTATAGTGTTCTGAAAAACTTTTCTTTTTCCTCCGGCCAGCCTTTCTGCTGCCAGACATTGTGTTCGGAGTGAGGATAGCATATCCATCTCTTCTCCGATTCAATCATGTTGTATCCGGCAAAGTTGGTATGCGGCGGGCATACGGGATCCTGCAGGCCTATAGCCATCAGCACGGGACATTCGATCCTGTCCGTAAAGTTCTTGACGTCAAAGTAGCTGAGCGTTTTCATCAGCTCCTCGCGGCTGATTCCGAGACTCTCCGCCTGCGCAATTATCGGGTCTGCCGGCCATGAAGCCAGCTCGAAATAGTCCTCGAAGTCGTTGAGGAAAGGAGCCGAAGGCGCAATTCCCTTGATCCTCCTGTCCAGAGACGCGGCAACGAGAGTAAGCGCGCCACCCTGGCTCTCACCGTGCGCATAAACTCTCGAAGTATCGGTTTTAGGCCTTGAACAAATCATATCGACCGCCCTGACCGCATCCGCATAAGCTCCTCTATAATAATAAGTTTCCTTACTTTTCAATCCTCTTGTGCACCAGTCGTCCTTCTCGCCTTCCGCCCGGTTCAGAGCCTGATTGCGTATGCAGAGCAGGAACTCCACCCTATCCTGCGAACCGCCCTTGGACGGGTACCAGACGCTGCTTCCGTATCCCATATAGGACACGAAAGCCGGATAGTTGCCCTCCTTTGCCGGTTCCACCAGCACACCGCTGATATCAGCACCTCCGAAGGACTTCATATCAACTCTCCATACGTCCCTCACCTCGTCACTGTACTCCTCCAGCTTCGTGAACCTGTACTGCGGATCGACCTGCGCCAGCTCCGTGAGCGTAGCCTCCCAGAAACTGTCAAAATCCTCCATCTTGCTCTGCGGCGAGACTATGCTCTCCGGGTCAAAACCAATGTTTCCGCTGCACAGCACGCTGCTCCTGCCGCCTTCCCTGACCACAAGGCTCGCACGATAGAAACCGGGCTCCATTTTTGTCGGGAAGAATTCTGCCGTGGCGCTTCTCTCGTCCTGGAAACTGATCTCGCAAGCCTCCAGCGTCCTTCCCCTTCCCAGTCCGTCGGAAAGTTCCAGAGTTGCCTGCGCCCTGCCTTCGCGCAGAGCCTCGGTAAGAGCGTTGCTGCAGACGATTCCGCAGCAGACCTTGCGTTCCTCACCGCTGCGGAAGATGCCGCTGCCGGTTTCGACGTCAATCCACGCCCTCGGAGCGGCCGCATTGACGGCCTGGACACCTTCCCTTACGACCTCTATCGTACTGTCGCCCATATAAACGGAATTGAGCCCCTGGGCTTCCTGAGCCGGGTCTCCGCAGTATTCGTCTCCCCTTCGCCAGTCATCGTGACCCTCGGCCTGACCGGCAAACCCGCCCCAGGCCCAGAAGTTCGCGCCGGCAAGGAGACCGTTCTGTCCTGCAGACTCCGCTACTCTGCCGAATATATATTTATAGTATGCGTCCCTCGCTGTCGTGGAGGAACTCTTTTTGGAAATGAATCCGTCCCGCGGGTAGCCAAATTCTTCAATGACTACCGGCTTGCCGTATTTCTGCGCGACAGCGAGATGCTCGTCGATGTAGCGTCCGCTCCTGGCGATTGCAGTGTCAAGGTCGCCGAGCAGCTTGTCGGCGTGGGCCCAGGACCAGTTGTACGGCCATATATGTATGGTAAAATAGTCGATGTCGGGGCAGGAGTGGATGCGTTCGAACAGCTCGATGTCCTGCTCGCAGCCGAAGGAGCCCTCGCTTCCGGTCGAAACCAAGTGATTGCTGTCCAGCGATTTGATCTGCGCTGCGCTTTCCCGGAGCCACTGAACGAATTGCTCTCTTACCTTGGGGTCGTCGCTGAAGCAGCGCGGTTCGTTGCATATCTGCCAGGAAAATATCGTCGGGTCGTCCCTGTAAGGCTTTCCGGTGATGGAGTTGGTGCGGCTGACTATGTTGCTGAGGTGGCTGGCAAAAAGCCGTTTTGCTTCCTCGTTGGTAACGAATGCGGAAACTGCCTCAGTATAAGCAGGATATCCTATCTCGGCAGGTATCGGGGCCTTGCCCGCTCCGGCCCACTCGAGATACATTCCGTAGCCTCCGGACCATTCCCAGGCGTTGTTTATGTACAACACGGCCTTCATTTCCCTTGCCGCCATCTGGTCGAGCAGGTAGTCAAGTCCGCGGAGCAGAGTGTCGTTGTAAACCAGCGGTGACGGCTGAAGTGTTGGCTCTACCCTTGTGGCGATGCCCTCGGGACCGTCGGCGCCGACCAGAATCCTGAGGTTGGTGACACCCAGATTCTTCAGCGCATCCAGTTCCGCGTGCAGACGCTCCCTGTCGCCGCCCCTGCCCTCGCTGGCAAGTATGGGGCCGTACCAGAAGTTGGTTCCGATGAAATATTCAGCATTGGCGGAGGATACGAACTGTCCGTTCTCAACGTGCACAAATGCCTCTGAACTGCGGTTGCAGGCAGAAGTCAGGATGGAAAACAGCAATAAAAACGGTATAAGTTTACGACCGGCCATTGGTATCGTGTTACTAATTATTAATTATCAGCACAAAATTACAATGGTCGCCGATGTTAAACAAATACAATTTTATCCAATAATGATACTCTGATGCAAGAGGAAAATTACTAAACCGTCACCTTGTGTTTCTTGTAGAGGGCGCGGAATTCTCTAGGCGTATTGCCTCTGTGAGCCTTGAAGGTTCGGTTGAAGTTGGACAGGTTGTTGAAACCGCATTCGTAGCATATTTCGGAGATGTTCCTGTTGGTATCGACGAGCAGTCTGGCGGCGGCGCCGAGGCGTATGTCTATGATGTAGTTGGACAGTGTCCTGCCCGTGCACTGACGGAAGTATCTTGAAAATGCCACGGGGCTCATTCCGGCTAGCTCCGACATCTTTTCCAGACTGATGTCTCCGGCATAGTGATCGTTTATGAACTGCTTGACCTTCAATATCCTACGGCTTTCCGTGTCTCTTGCCGAGTGGGCGAACGAGCTGGATGCCAGCACTCTTGCATCGTCTGCGAGGGACAACTCGTAAAGTATGTAAAGGAACTTCAGGAACTGTATGAACCCTTCCTGTTCCGCGGCGAGCCTGTCCAGTGTGGAGTATATTTTCATAATGGTCGAAACCGGGAATGCAAGTCCGTGATCAGCCCTGGAAAGCATCTTGCGTATGGAGTTGAACTGGTTTTTGGAAAGTATATCGCTGTTGAACAGACCTGCGGAGAACTGAATGGTTATCTCCCTGATATCCTTGGACTTGCAGTTGCCCTGCTCCCAAACGTGCTCAAGCCCCTCGGAGCCGACAAGCACCAGGTCGTATTCGCCAATCTCCTCTATGCTGTCGCCAACCACTCTCCTAACGCCTGCGCCGTGCTCTATGAAGTTGAGTTCCAGCTCCTTGTGCTGGTGTAGCGGGTAGGTAAATTCGCTCTTGTGCCTTTCGACAATGTGGAAGCAGTCTTTTTCCGATAGAAGGGTTATTTCTGTCAGTACCGAACTCATATGATTATTAGTTTTATGATACAAATTTAACAAATATTTCACATATTTTTCGGCAAGTAGGATGCTTATTGTAATAATGAACTGACTTTTGTTAAATTTGTTACAATAAATCGTAATATAATGACAAGCATCGATACAACCCCAGCTGAACTCTTTGCAGCAAAGGCTCTTGCCTCACAGATGAAAGAGGAACTTATCTACGACATCCTGCCCTACTGGTCTGAAAAGATGGTCCGCCCCGACGGGGCCCTGCTCGGACGAATTGACGGTCACGATAATCCTGACCCTACAGCCCCAATCGGTGCCATTATGACTGCTCGTGTGCTATGGACCTTCGCTTCGGCTGCGAGGGTGACGGGCGATGCGTCCCTCCTTGAAATGGCACATCGTGCAAAGTCTCTGATTATCAATCATTTCTACGATAAGGAAAATGGCGGTACATATTGGTCGCTCACCCCTGAACTTGAACCGGAGGATGACAAGAAGCAAATATATGCCATAGCCTTTGTCA
>SAMEA3663015__coassemble_616_pt1 | contig 13159 bp, 7 predicted proteins | sample SAMEA3663015__metabat2_high_PE_009 | metagenome-assembled genome bin SAMEA3663015 (sample SAMEA3663015) | pig gut metagenome | biome: pig gut; feature: pig-associated habitat; material: faeces | place: France | collected 2012
GATCAATGTCGGAATCTCGGTGTCCCGCGTAGGCGGCAGCGCCCAGATCAAAAGCATGAAGAAGGTTGCCGGTACGCTGAAGATCGATCAGGCTCAGTATGAGGAACTTGAGTCGTTCAGCAAATTCTCTTCCGATATGGATAAGGTGACCGCGATGACCATAGACAAGGGACGCAAGAACAGCCGTCTGCTGATTCAGCCTCAGTACAGCCCTATGCCTGTGGGAGAGCAGGTTGCAGTGCTTTATTGCGGAACCCACGCGCTGATGACAGGCATCGACGACGATCAGGTGCCTCAGTTCCAGGAACTTTTCCTCGACAGGATGCGCTCGCGCCATCAGGAGGTGCTTGACAGGCTGGGTAGTGGTGAACTTGACGTGGCAGCCTGCAACGTTATCGAGCGTACTGCAGTTGAAGTTTGCAAATCACTTTCAAGAATATAATATAGGTGGCGACATTAAGGGAGACAAAGGAGCGCATAGCTTCGGTTCGCAATACGCTGAAAATCACTTCGGCGATGAAGCTCGTGGCATCGGCCAAACTGCGCAAGGCACAGAGGTCGATAGAGTCTCTTCGTCCTTATCAGCATGCTCTCGGAGAGATTCTCTCGGAGTTGTGCAGTCCGGCAGCTGGTGCCGCAACGCCTGTGGAGGACGGTATTTCCGCTCCAGTTCCCGAGCCGGCCGGCACGGCCACTGCACTGCGTCCTGAAGCTGAGGCAAAACCGCGCGGACGGGTGGCCCTGGTCTGCATTTCGTCCAACACCTCGCTCTGCGGGGCGTTCAATGCCAATGTCATACGCAAGACTATGGCAATCCTGAACCGTCTCGACACCAAGCCTGACATATACGCTTTCGGCCGCAAGGTGGGCGATGCGCTGCGCCGGGCGGGCTATCCCATTGAACGCGATTGCTCTGCGATGGTCCAGAACTGCAACTATGACAGTGTGGAAGAATTTGCCCTGCACCTGCTGGACTTGCACCGATCCGGGGTCCTCGACAAGGTTTACCTGATTTACACCGGCTTTGTCTCGACCTCCCGGCAGAAGATAAGGGTGGAGCAGTTCCTGCCTTATGGAAAAGAGGAAGTCGTTGAGAGCAAATTATTTATTGTAGAGCCTTCGGCCGAGTCTCTGGTGTCGGAGCTCAGGCCGCAGGTGCTCGCGCTGCGTCTTTATGCGGCACTGCTCGATTCGGCCGCAGCTGAGCAGGCGGCACGTACTATGGCTATGCAGACGGCATCGGACAATGCGGAGAATCTGCTTTCGGAGCTGTCTCTCGAGTATAACAAGTGCCGTCAGCAACGTATTACAGATGAGATTCTTGACCTTGCGGGTGGTTCCGCAGGAGAGTAGTATGGGTCGGGAATGATGCCCGGAAAGGGCAGAGTTAGGTTAGTTTATAGTGTCTCTTTTTGTTTTTAACGAATTTTTTGGCTATATTGCGACCGCTTTTGTGCCCAAGGCAACCCTTGGGCGTGATTTTGCTTTGAATATCGTTACGTTAGTTTTTATTAGTTCATTTAACATCAGGTGCTTATGAAAAAAGCCTTTATGCTGTTATGTACAGCCTTGGTGATGTTCTCTGTAACCGCTGTTGCCCAGAATGTTACGGTGACAGGTAGGATTACGGATGCATCTACCGGTGAGGGCATTCCATTTGCCTATGTGCTTCTCAAAAACGAGAAAGTAGGCTCGATGTCGGATGCCAACGGTAATTATTCAATTACCTTGCCAAAAGAAGGTATATTGGTGTATTCTTCTGTTGGTTATCACAGTGCGGAAGTCAAGGTCGGCACTCGCCGTCAGATTGACATTGCACTTAGCCCGGACCTCGAACTCATCGACGAGACCGTGGTCATCGCTTACGGTACGACCACCAAGAAGTCGTTTACCGGTTCGGCCGCAGTCGTTTCCAGCGATGAAATTGCAAAGCGTGTCACTTCGACCGTGACCAACGCCCTTGCAGGTACCACTCCGGGTGTCCAGGTCATCTCTTCAACCGGTGACCCTGCTGCAGGCGGCGGCGCAATCCGCATCCGCGGTATCGGCTCAATGAGCGCAAGCAGCGCGCCTCTCTATGTAGTTGACGGTATGCCTTTCGATGGTTCCATCAGCGACATCAACCCTAATGACGTTGAGTCTATCTCCGTCCTCAAGGATGCATCTGCCAGCGCCATCTACGGTGCCCGTGGTGCAAACGGTGTCGTTCTCATTACCACCAAGAAGGCAGGTCACGGCGTGCCGAACGTAAAGTTTGACGCCAAGGTAGGTTCAAACTCACGACTCATCCCTAATTACGATATCATCACCGAGCCGGGTCTTTACTATGAAACCTGGTACAAGTTGATGTACAACTCGAAGCTGTACTCAGGTTCTTCCGTTGCACAAGCTTATGATTATGCCGACAAAAACCTCCTCAACGAGAAAAACGGCGGTCTCGGTTACCTCGTTTACACACTCCCTGAGGGACAGAACCTTGTAGGTCACAACTTCAAGCTCAATCCTAACGCTACCCTCGGATACGATGACGGTGAGTACTACTACATTCCAGACAACTGGTATGATGAGGTGTTCCACAACTCGCTCCGTCAGGAGTACAACGTGTCCATCAGCGGCAACTCTGGCGGACTCAACTACTACGCCAGCGTAGGTTACCTCAATGACGGCGGTATCATCAGCAACTCTGACTACAAGAGATACACAGCCCGTATCAATGCCGATTACAGGGCCAAGTCCTGGTTGCGCTTCACCACAAACCTCAGCTACTCTTACTCAGACTCACAGTCTCCGGGATCATACAGTTGGGGTTCATCAGGCAACATCTTCTACATTGCCAACAACATTGCGCCTATCTATCCTCTTTATGTGCGCAATTCCAACACTCACGATATCCTTACCGAGAACGGACGTACCGTTTACGATTCAAACAACACCAATTTCAAGCGTGCCGCATTTACCGGAAACGCTGTCCGTGACAATGAGTACAACGCCAAGCACAACTATGCTGACGTGCTCACCGGAAAGTTCGGTGTAGTCCTCACTCCTGTCAAGGGCCTCGACATTCAGGCAAACCTCGGTCTCACAAACGACAACACCAGGTCCAACGCCCTCTACAGCATGTTCGGTTCTTCTTCAGCTGATGACGGAGCCGCATCTGTTTCCCACTCAAGGCTCTTTACCGTAAACAGCCAGCTCCTTGCCACCTACAAGACCGACTTCGGTGGAAGCAGGCATCATTTCGACGTACTTGCCGGTTACGAGCGTTACAATCTCACTTCTCAGGGTCTGTCAGGTTACAACGATCACCTTTTCAACCCGTTCGTTGGAGAACTCAACAACGCCGACGGTACCAGCAAGCTTGAGGCAACCTCTTCAACCTCATATTATATGACTGAAGGTTTCCTTACCCGTGCCGGATATGACTATGACGAGAAGTATTTCATCAGCGGTTCATTCCGTCGCGATGCATCTTCACGTTTCGCTCCGGGACACCGTTGGGGTAACTTCGGAAGCGTGGGTCTCGCCTGGCTTATGAGCAAGGAAGACTTCCTTAGCGGAGCAGATTGGATCAACACCTTGAAACTCAAGGCAAGCTATGGTCTTCAGGGTAACGATAACCTCGGTTCATACTATCCATACGCAGACCAGTACACCCACTCATACAACGAAGAGACCAAGGAATACAGCGTCACTATGTCATACAAGGGTAACGAGGAACTTACCTGGGAGTCTTCACACTCTCTGAACGCCGGTCTCGACTTTGAATTGTTCGACTCCCGTCTTTCAGGATCCTTCGAAATCTTCAACCGAATCACCAGCGACCTTCTCTACTCCAAGGAAGTTCCGCTTTCTTCAGGTAACCCTACCGGATTCGTTCCAATCAACGTGGGTTCAATCAGCAACAAGGGATTCGAGCTTGTACTCAACTATGACATCATAAAGACCCAGAACATTCTCTGGTCTGCAAATGCCAACCTCAGCCACTACAAGAACACCATCCTCTCTCTCGACGAGTCAGTATCAGAGACAGGTATCAAGGGAAGCACCCGTATCTACAAGGTCGGAGGCTCTCTCTACGAGTCATACCTCCGCAAGTATGCAGGTGTAAACGAGGAAGGAAAGGCCCTCTATTACAAGAAGGAGAAGGATGCCGAAGGAAAAGAGACCGGCAACATCATCACCACTACCGACTTTACTTCAGCAGACCAGTTCGAGTGCGGAACTACTCTTCCTAAGCTCTTCGGTGGCTTCGGTTCAAGTCTGAGCGCTTACGGTTTCGACCTCTCATTCCAGTGCTCATTCCAGCTTGGTGGCAAGTACTATGATGGTCAGTATCAGGCCCTTATGCTTAGCCAGAACAGTGCTGGACAGGCTATCCACAGGGATATCCTCAATGCCTGGACTCCGGAAAATACCGACACCAACATCCCTCGCCTCGACGGCGACTATACCGTTGGACAGACTGCAGTTGACCGCTTTATGATTAGCAGCAACTACCTCAGCCTTGACAACATTACCCTGGGATATACCTTCCCTGCTTCATTTGCCAAGAAACTGGGCCTTGGTTCACTCAGAGTTTACGTAACCGGTGACAACCTTTATGTACTCTCTGCCCGTCAGGGTGTCGATCCAAGATTCTCTCTCGGTATCGGTAGCTATACTTCAGGCTCCGGTCTCAACAGCAACTCATACTCAGCTATGCGTAATGTTACCGGTGGCGTCACTCTCACTTTCTAACATTTAATCGAACCGTATTATGATTAACAACAAGATAACTTCATTTGTTGCAGTGCTTGCGCTCGCCTCAGTTGCATCCTGCACGTCGATGGATGAGCTTGAGCCTCAGGGTGGCAGCATGCTTGCCAGCCAGTACGAGGCGACGGTTGCAGCCGTGCCGCAGAGAGCCGATGCCGTATTTACCGGTATGTATACAAAACTCGGCGATCCTCTTTCATATGGTAACTTCTCTTCCAGCCGTCCTGATGACTTTGGCTTCATTATGATGGCATTCTCCAATGACCTCGAGGCATCCGATATCGCTATGCCTAACATCGGTTACAACTGGTTCTCAGTATGTGGAGAGCTTACTTCAAGAAACGCAGACTACGCAAACCCTTATATTCGTTATCGTGGCGTATATGATGAGATTGCAAGAGCTCACGACGTGATGAACGCCTATGGCGACGTTACTGAGGAGACATCCGCTGACGTCAGGGCACGCGTCGGACAGGCATATGCCATCAGGGCATTCTGTTACCTTAATATCGCTCCTTATTTCCAGTTCAGGTACGCTATTGCTCAAGAAGAGCCTTGCGTTCCTATCGTGACACGTGAAACCGTTGACGTTGCAAACAACCCGCGCGCAACCGTGAAGGAAGTTTACGACCTCATCCTTTCCGACCTCACCACCGCCATCGAGTACCTCGAGGGCTACCAGAGGCCAGACAAGTCAAAGATCGACCAGCAGGTCGCCTATGGACTCCGCGCACGCGCATATCTCAATATGGAGAAATGGGAAGAGGCAGCCGAGGATGCAGCAAAGGCTGCAGCAGGCTACACTCCTTCATCAATCGCCGATTGCAGCAAGCCTTCATTCTGCAAGATCACCGAGCCTAACTGGCTCTGGGGATATGATATGACTCCGGACGTTGCAAAAACTTACCCTTATGCAACTTCTTCAGCATGGATCCGTTCATTCTCCGCTGACGGTTATGCTCCTGCAACCCAGTGCTACGCATTCATCAACAATCTTCTCTATAACAAGATTCCGGATACTGACGTTCGCAAGGGCTGGTGGGTCAACGAAGATCTCTACTCTCCGCTTCTCGAAGGTCTTACCTTCCCTAACCCTGACGGAGGTGTGCTTGTCGGACAGGAAATTGCAACGGCAAACATCGCTGACGTAAAGGCAACCTTCCTTCCTTATACCAATGTCAAGTTTGCGTGCGACCCTATCGGTACCACCCTCAATGATGAGGACTGGCCATTTATGAGGGTTGAGGAAATGCTTCTCATCCAGGCAGAGGCCCTTTACAAGAGCGGCAAGACAGCTGAGGGTATAAAGGTGCTCAACGACTTTGTCAAGACTTACCGTGATCCTGCATACAATGCTGAACTTACCGGACGCACTTTCGAAGACGAGGTATGGTTCCAGCGCAGGGTTGAGCTCTGGGGTGAAGGATTTGCCAACAACGATACCCGTCGTCTCGGCAAGCCTTTCGTAAGGTTCCACGACAACAAAAGCAATATTCCTGACGCTTTCCGCTTCAATGTTGCCGCTGATGACAGATGGCTCCTTATGAGGTTCTGCACAACCGAACTCAATTTCAACGAGGGTATCGAAGACAACGAGGGTGGCAACCTTCCTGTAATGGGTCAGAATAAGACTCTCCGTGATGGTGTTACCGACTAAAAACCCGATTAACGATGAAAACAATTTATAGATTATTTGCAGCATTCTCTGCTCTTGCTCTCTTTGCGGCTGCTTGTTCTCCTGTAGAGGAGTACAAGCCAGGCAGCGAAGATGACCCGACTTGCTTTGGCGTATATTTCCCTGCACAGGAAACTGCCATCGTAAGGAGTCCGGAGGAAAGTACCATGATTTCCTTCACCGTTGCACGTACAAACACGGAAGGTGACCTTGTAGTGCCTGTTACTGTCAGCGATACCAGTTCAATCTTCAATATCAAGCCTGTCAACGCTGTGTTTGAGGACGGTCAGTCTGAAACCACCATTTCGTTCGATTATGCAAGAATTGCAGTTGGACAGGAGTATCTTGTCAGTCTCTCAATCGAAGGTGACGAATTTGTCTCAAAGTATTCTACACTTCCATCCAACCTTGACTTCACCGTTCTCGTTGAGAAATGGAACGATTTGGGTGTAGGTACCTTTACAATGAACGTATACTGGGACTCGTTCACCTGCGCGGTGCGATTCTTCCAGAGCGACCTCAATCCTGCTATTTACCGCATCAAGATGCACGAAGTTCGTGAAGATGGTACTACGGATTTGATTTTCAGTGAAGAACAGAATACATATCTTTACCTCAAGGTTCTGAAGAAGGGTGACAAGGTATTTGACAATGTTGCTGACAAGGATGACCTCGTATTTTTCGATGTTTTCCATACCGGTATCATTAACAGTACATATAACGCCGAACTTCTTTTCGTTCACCCGGGTTCTTTATCAAGTTTTACTGTTTCAGACTGGTACTATAACAAGGTTATCCAGGTCAAGGAAGACGGCTCACCTGCTGTTATCCAGCTCGCACCGTACATTTTTATGAATGGTATTGGTGGTTGGTCTTTCATCGATCAGGACGAAGCCATCATCCTTGTCCTTCCTGGCTGTCAGCTCGTTAACTACAGTATGGAAATCGAGGCCGGTTACTCTGAGAACGGAGTGCTTCCTGTCAAATTCGAGCTCGGTGCCGACGTTGCAAAGGTTAAGTATGCCATTTATCCGGGCACTCTCAACTCTGCACAGGTTACAAGGTATGCGGGTCAGATTGCCGACGGTTCTGCCGAAGGAATCGCTACACTTCCTGCTGACGGCATCGCAAAGTTAACTCTTCCTGAAACCGGCGTTTACACCGTTGTTGCCGTATCTTTCGACGCAGCTGGAGAGGCTCAGGAAACTGCCACTGCAACAATCAATTACGTGGCTGAGGGTGACAATAAGGACGTTGAGCTTTATTCAGGCCTTGTTGCAACCGGCAAATACGGAAAGGAGGACACTTCTGACAATACTCTCGAGTACTATATCTTTGGACAGGATCTCGTTGACATAAAGATCGGTCTCTTTGAGAAGGGTGTTCTCGAAAATAATTATGAGGCCTGTGTAGAGGAAGTCCTCGCTTCCGAGTCTCTCGCTGAAGAAGATATCGAGGCTGCGAACACTTCATCGTATGTTGCAGTATTCAAGGACTGTGTTCCGGGAACAGAGTATTCGGTTCTTGCCTGGGCATCCAACGGTTACGCTTATGCCTTCGATGTGGCTTCCGCCAAGACAACAGGCAAGCTTGTGGTTAGCCTTGAAGATATGACCGGTGTTTACTCAACTACTATCACTTCACAATTCAAGGGTCCGCTCAAACCGCTTCAAATGGTTATCGAACCTAGTGATGATGAATGGTACAATCTTATGGTTACCACGTTCTATGGAACTCGATGCTCCTATTTACATCGATTTTGATCAGGATACCAACCGTATGCTCTTCTACGACTGGCAGCCTATTCTCGCTGACGAGGAGAATGACCAGGCCATCCTGTTTGCAAGTGCAAGCGATGATGGCAATCCAATCATGTTCACCATTACCGGAAAGGGCAAGTTTAGCCAGCCTTCTGGAATGTTCGGTCTTTACGTTACCGATTACAACGTGACCAAGGGTTTGGGTTGGGCTGACCTGTTCACATCTTTCTCAGCCACCAAGGTTAGGGATCTGACTTCCGGCGCTTCAGCTGCCGCACCTGCGTCAATCGCAAGCCTCGAGGTCAAGGAGTCTGCCAAGGAGCGTTTCTTCCCTGCCAAGCCAAGCTTCCGTTGCAACTACGTTACTATGGATGTAGTAAAGAACGAGGCTGCAAGCAAGACCTCACGCAAGGTTGAGTTCACTCCGAGCGATTTTATCGTAAAATAAGCGAGTATTTTTACTATCTTTGTAGTCCGGCACGCCGACGGTGGCGTACCGGACTATTTTGTTGTCAGTATGAAACATCTTATAAACATTGCAGGCTTTATTTTCTTCGCTGCGGCCTTGTTCTCGTGTACACAGGAGGTCCAGTTGCAGGAAGAGCATTTCGATACCGTAAAGGTGCTGGGTACAAAATCCTGCGCAGATCCTGCCTCTCTGCTTGTCAAGCTGGAGAATGGAGCCACCGGCGAGCAGATTATGCTTTTGGCGCCGGGAGTCGCATCCGTAAACAGACTGTTCCCTTCCATTCCCGGAAAAGAAGAGCTGGAGGCACAGTTCGGTCTTGACCGCTGGTATGAACTTTCCCTTGTGCCGGGAACGGACAACGGAGACGTAGCACAGACCCTTGCAGCCAGCAGGTCGGTAGCTTCCGTTCAGTACAATACATATATGGAAGCCGGGGAGGAACTTCTGTCCGGCCCATATGAGGGACCAGTGGTAGAGCGCGCCGATCCGTTGACCAAGGCGGCTTTGACGTCAATATTCAACGATCCTATGCTTGCCGACCAGTGGCATTACAAGAACAACGGCAGCAAGACAATATGCAATTCCGCATATGCCGGAGCCGATATCAATGTGGAGAGGGTTTGGCAGGAACTTACAACAGGTGACGAGTCCATCATCGTGGCCGTAATCGACGAGGGCGTTAAGTACATACACCCTGACCTTGCGGCAAACATGTGGGTCAATACCAAGGAGAAGAAGGACGGAACCGATACAGACGGCAACGGATACGTAGATGACATATACGGTTACAACTTCAAGGACAACGGTCCCATAACCTGGTCTGACGAAGGCTCTTCAGGTCACGCTACGCATATCGCCGGAACCATTGCCGCAGTCAATGGAAACGGAAAGGGAGTGTGTGGAATTGCCGGAGGCGGTAACGGTTTGGGCAACGGCTGCAAGATTATGAGCTGTCAGGTATTCTCCCACGGATCGACGGGGTCTTCGGCTTCATTCTCCAGGGCTATCAAATATGCCGCAGACAACGGCGCGTCTGTGATTTCCTGCTCTTACGGACTCCCTATGGCAATAGAGGGCGATGCCGCCTACTACAAGATGAGTGCAGCTGAGATAGACGCGATAAGGTATTTCGAAGCTACTCGCAACAACAGTGTGCTCGACGGCAACATAGCAATATTCGCAGCCGGAAACGAGGGACGCAACAACTGCTCGTATCCCGGTGCAACAAGAGATTTTATCAGCGTTTCAGCATTCGGACCTGATTTCCTGCCGACATATTACACCAACTACGGCCGAGGATGCAACATTACGGCTCCGGGCGGCGAGGCATATCTTGCACCTTTTACCAGTTATGCTTCAATGGTGCTTTCGACTATGCCGTCGGAACTCAATTCAGATACGAAGAATCCTGAGTACGGTTATATGCAGGGCACGTCGATGGCCGCGCCTCACGTCAGCGGTGTCGTGGCGCTTGCACTTTCCTATGCAAAAAAACTCGGCAAGCATTATACCGTGCAGGAGTTCAAGAATATGATTCTTGCATCTACAAACGACTTTGAGAGCAGGCTTTCTGCGGCTTCAAAGGACTATTTCGCCGGTGCAGCCAATTATATCACGGTTCCTCAGCTTGGCAATTATCGTGGGAATATGGGTACGGGAGCTTTGGATGCCTGGCGTCTGATGATGAAGATAGAGGGGGTTCCTTGCATCACTGCAGTTGCCGGCGAAAGCCAGTGGATAGACCTGAGCGAATACTTCGGCAGTTCTTCCGTCAACCTCAGTTATCTCGGCGTGGATGTCAGTGATGCCGACACCAAGGCCATAGGTCTCAAGTCCAAGCCTGAAATCAAATACGGCCGTCTGTATATCTACCCTACCAAGAATGGCGTCGCCCGTTTCAAGATAAATGCGGTAGGTGGCGGAACCGAGGTCGGTACTGATGACAAGACCGGAGGTATGGCAATCAGCCAGAACGTTTCCGTCATAGTTCGTTCACATAAAAGTAAAAACGGAGGATGGTTATAATGAAGAACCTGCTATATACAATATGCGCTCTGGCCGCACTTTTGGGCTTTTCTTCCTGTGGCAGCAAGCCGGCTGACAAGAAAGAAATGTTGCCGGGAAACTGGGAGCTGACCGGTATGGAAGCGGCAAGCAAGTCCGTAACAACCGGAGGAGTTGTGATTTCGGTTTATCTAAGTTTCGGCGCAGACGGCAGTTTCGCTCTGTATCAGCAACTTGGCGAAGGCCGCTTCAGATATTTCGACGGCACCTGGTCTGTGGCCAACGATAAACTCACGGGAGTTTATTCCGACGGCACGGCCTGGGGTACTTCCTATGACTTTGAAGTAACCGAGAGCAGCCTTGTCCTTACGGACAGCAAAGGCGGGGACAGCTACACCTACAGCAAGTGTGAGCAAATCCCCGCGGAAGCAATCCAATAGTCAAGGCCTTAACATTCAAGCAGCAGATGGCTCTGTGTCGCTGTCAGAGCCTGTCCTGCTTAAGATCCTCGATATAAACGTCTATTTTCCTGAGTTCCCGCGGTATGGAGATATGTTGCGGGCAGGCTTTTACGCATTTGCCGCAGGAGATGCAATGGTCCGCCTGGGATGAACTCTGAACGGCCTTGTCGTAGGCAAGCAGGTAACGTTTTTTTGCCCTTGCATAGTTCTTCTGCTCCTGAGACGTGACGTAACTGCCTTCGTTGACGCTGTTGTTGTAAAATGCGAAGATGCCCGGAATGTCGATTCCGTAAGGGCACGGCATACAGTAGCGGCATCCGGTGCACCTTATTAGCGGATGTCTGTCCATCTCTGCCGCTATTTCGTACAGCATCTCCACTTCGCTGTCATCCAGCTTTTTGAGATTGCAGAAAGTGTCAAGGTTGTCCTTAAGGTGAGCCATCTCGGACATTCCGCTCAGTACGGTAAGTATCGCCGGGAACCCGCCCAGATACCTGAAGGCCCAGGATGCGACGCTCCTGTCCGGCTCCTTTTCCTTGAGCCTGAGAGCAAAATGCTTTGGCAAGGAAGCCAGTGCGCCCCCTCTGATAGGTTCCATTATCACCACGGGAATATTTCTTGCCACGAGTTCGGCATAAAGGTAACTTGCCTTGGTGTTCTTCGCTCCCGGATACTCCCAATCGAGATAATTCATCTGTATCTGCACAAAATCCCAATGGTATTTGTCGTGCAGCGCCATCATCTCGTCAAAGCCGCTCTGGTCTCCGTGGAAGGAAAATCCGAGGTTCCTGATATGTCCCGCCTCGCGTTCTGCAAGCAGAAAATCCATAATTCCCGTGCTCCCAAAACGATTTTCAAAGTCCTCGCCTCCGCTCAGCGCGTGCAGAAGGTAATAATCGATATGATCGGTCCTGAACACTTCGAGCGAGTGCCTGTACATCTTCAGCGAAGACTCGTAATCCCAGGCATTGAAGTTTGATAACTTGGTGGCCAGCAGCCACTTGTCTCTCGGATGCCTATTAAGCGCAATCGAAGTCGCCTCCTCGCAATTGCCTCCCAGGTATATAGGAGCAGAATCGAAGTAATTCACCCCGCTCCTGATTGCTTCGTCAACCAGCCGGTTGACCTGATCCTGGTCGATCACCTTGCCACCGTTTCCATCATCCTTCAGCGGCCAGCGCATACAGCCATATCCGAGAAGCCCGATTCCGGGATAATTCGTCGCCATCTCGCCACCTTCGCCCAAAGCCGAAGCGTTCTTTACTGTTTTCCCGCTCTTGCAGGCAGCAAGCCCAAGTCCGGCCGCCGCAACCGCTGCTGTCTTAAAGAATTGTTTCCTATCCATAACTAATCTCGGCTATCAACAAAAATTGCACTTACAGGACGTGCCGGGCACAGATGCTCGCAAGCTCCGCAGCCTATGCACTGCTCCTCCATAACGACAGGCCTGCGCCTGCCATTCTCGTCCTTTATCATCGAAATCGCCCCTACAGGGCAGTGGCGGGCACAATTCCCGCAACCCGCCTCGCCTCTCCACGCCAGACAAAGTTCAGGATTGACCCGCGCCGTACCGATAATCTGCAGGGTCTTGGCGTCCTTGTCGAAAGGCCTTATCGCCCCGCTCGGACATACCTGGGAGCAGGCATTGCACTCCGGCCGGCAGTAGCCTTTTTCATAGCCCATCACCGGCTGCAGCAGATGCTCCGGGTCGGTCCCCGGCCGCAGAACCCCGTTCGGACAGGCGCTCACGCAAAGCTGGCAGGCAGTGCAATGACTGTAGAAACTCTCCCGCGAACCGCTGCCCGGAGGTAAAAGAGAATTCTTCCTTGGCGGGGTCTGTTTCCTTTCCAGCCCGCCTCCCGCCGCGTTGCTAAGTTCCCCGGCCTGCGCACTGAGAGCGGTCGTTCCGATAAGGGCGGCCGTGCCCAGAAACTGCCTGCGGTTCATACCCTTGCCGGCGGCCTTGCTGTCATTCGCGCTGCTGCTGCCGGCTTCCGTGGTCACGCTGCTCTTGCTGCCGCTGCCGGCTTCCGTG
>SAMEA3663015__coassemble_633_pt1 | contig 12823 bp, 11 predicted proteins | sample SAMEA3663015__metabat2_high_PE_009 | metagenome-assembled genome bin SAMEA3663015 (sample SAMEA3663015) | pig gut metagenome | biome: pig gut; feature: pig-associated habitat; material: faeces | place: France | collected 2012
GCTCCGGCCCCTTCCACCGTTTCCTGCGTCCCGCTGACGCGGAACTTGTCTCCGGCGGAGTGCAGCCGTCGCTCGGAGGAAAAATACTATTCTATTGATAGCCGCTAGCAGACGCCAACGGTATTGGATTTTGAGAAGGTTTTCGTATATTTGTAGTTTATATGAAGAACTGTACACTTGCAATCCTTGCGATTCTGGCCCTATCGGGGTGTAGCCGGCTGAACTTAGACGATCAGCAGACAGGTCCCGTAGTTGTCGGATTTGCAGCGGGTCAGGCATCCAAAGTCACGGCTGACGCGGCATCCGGAACACTGGGTTGGGAAGAGGGAGACAAGATAGTTCTATGGGCTTATGACAAAGCCGGAGAGGAGATTCTCTCATACAGGTATTTCGACTATATTGCCGGAAGGACCGAAACCTCAACTGCTTATTTCTCAGCTACCATTCCCCAGGCAATGCCCGACGGAGAATATGTTTACAGGGCATTTTCACCCGCGCCTTATTCATATGCCGACGGAACAGCCACATTTGAAATAGACAACATCCAGATATCGGACAATGTTCCGTACGCTCTTTGGGGCAGTTGTCAGGGCGGAGGACTCAAACCCATAGACGAGAGTCTGCCGGTGCCTGCCGACCTGCTTTCCCTGCATATGCAGTCTATGCTGCACTATCTTAGGTTCTACATACCCGAAGGCTGCAACACACTTGGCGAGACGATTCAAAAGATCAGCTTTTCGATGCCGGAAAGCATTGCAGGTGTATTTTCTGCCGCCGCAGCGGATGGAAGCATTTCAAATGTCGTCGGAACCGGAGCTATTACGGTCCAATGCAGCATTGACGAGTCGGACCACAGTCAGTACGCCCTTGCGGCAATAATCCCTCCGGGAAGGACCTACGGACCTGAGGAAGTGCTCACGGCGAGATTGTATTCGGATAACTATTATGCTGACATAGAGCCGCTTGTGCTTGAGGGAAGGAGTTTCGAGCCGGGGCACGTGACGACTGTGGCGCTGAGGCCAGGGGAGGCTGTTCAGAAGTACAAGCTCAGGTTTACTTTCGGGGGCAGCAATCTCGGGGAGGACATCAGAAGTATAACAGTCAGCGTCGATGACGGGACTCCGCTTCCGGAAACCGGCTCGGCTTCACATACTTACAGCAAAGACGGCAAGGCGCTTGCCATCGGTGAGTCTTTCAGTCTGAGCACCGCCGAGGAAGCTGAGTACAGGGCTTTGGACGGCAAGAGCATCACGGTCAGCTTCGAGTCGGACAATGCGCTGGTTACAAGAAACTTCAACATAAGCATCGCATCGACGGGAAGGACCACCGACATTTCTCTGGACTGCCCTTACCTGTTTGAAGAACAGTTCAGCGGAGCCTCGACGGAATTTAACAAGAACGGTGACCTTTCGGCATCAGGACACGACGGCAGCATGATCGAGGGCAGCGCATACGGGCTTGCAGGATGGACCGGCAACCAGGTTGCCATACTTGAATCAGGTGGCAACAAAGCTCTGGCAATCAGGCACAGGAACGAGTGCGCGATGTGGGCGCAGGGAACATACAGGGGAAGGACAGACTCCCCTGCCCTCACCGGAATCAAGGAAGGACACAGCGTAAAAGTTCAGGTGAGCTTCGACTACACGGGATACACTAACGGCAAGCAGACGCCTATGATCTCGTACGGATATGACACGGCGACGGGAGACATTTGCGGTTATTATGAAGGTGGAAGCTCCGCAGTCAAGGGAGGCTCCAAGATAGCCAAGCTCGCAGGTGACAGGATCAGCGCACCGAAGGACGGTAGCATTTCCGATATAAACAACAGCGCAAGTTTCACGATAGACGGCTGTACTAACGCCATAAGGCTCTCGTGGGACTGCTATGGAAGCAATCCTAACTCATTCAAGCTGGTTTCATACAACGAGTGGGTATTTATAGACAATATCAAAGTAAGCATTATTAAATAAAATGAGACAAAACATCATCATTACGCTATGTACCGCCGCGCTATTTTCAGCGGTCGGATGCAGCAAAGTGGTCGAACCGGCCACAGGATGCGTGACCTTCAAATTGATGAATGAGACTGAAGTCATCGACATTACAAAAAGTTCCGTTGCGGACTTTACATCACTTCCAACAGCTGAAAGTTTCTCCATAAAGGTAACTGACTCCCAGGGGAATGAAACAGCGGTGGAGGACATTTCCTCCAGCATTTCTCTCGTCGCAGGCAATTACAGGGCCGGAGCAAGCTTCGGTTCCGTATCAGAAGAGGGCTTTGACAAGCCTTGTTTCAGCGGATACAGCGATTTTACGGTTAACGGAGGAGCGACAGTTCCCGTGACCATCAACGTGAAACTTGCAAACTGCATTGTAAGGATTGCGACCACGGAAGCATTCAGGAACTATTTTACCGACTATGACTTTACCGTCACCACCGGTGCGGGAACCGCCATTGCATTTCCAAAGTCGGAGACCAGGGCCGCCTTTGTTGACGCATACCTGATCAAGGTCAAGGGAACTCTCACAAACCAGGCAGGCAAGACCCAGACTTTCAATGAGGTAGAGTACAAGAACCTCGCTGCGGCAAGCTGCTACACCGTCACCTTCGACGTTTCCAATGTAGGCAGCACAGCAATCAGCATCACATTCAACGACAGCGTCGAGGACGTTGCTCTCCTGGACGTAGAACTTAACGACTAGATGAAAATGAAAAGGTTTTTAGCAATAGCGGCCTGTGCCGCAACCATTCTCAGTTCCTGCTCGCAGGATGAATTCCATTACGGACAGAACGGCGACAGTACCGGAACACTTTCATTTGAGCAGTTTTCTCTTGACTTTGACGGGGAGATGACCACTCCGAGCAAGGCAACGGAGGCGGCCGACGACAATTACATGCTCTATCTCTACGACAGTTCAGACGCTCTGGTTTGGGAAAAGAGCTACGGTACCGTCAAGGCAAGCCCAGAAGGCATCAGTCTTGCTGCCGGAGAGTACAGGCTTGAGGTAAGATCGACCTCCGCAGCGGTTCCGGTGGCCAAATTTTCCGCCCCTGTTTACGGCGCGAGCAAGAGTCTCTCCATCAAGGTCGGCGAAACTACTGCCGTGGGACAGATTACCTGCACCCTGCTTCAGAGTGCGGTCAGCATCAACTACAATGACGGATTCCTCGATATGGTTACCGGAAACGGTACAACAAGCGTCGAGGTTACTTCAGGATATCCGCTGCAATATGCCCTGAACTACAACGAGGGCTCAACTCCTACCTACGACAGAAGGATTGGTTATTTCGCGGTAAACAACGGTGAAAACACTACTATGACCGTCACTTTCAAGGGTTCCATCGAAGGAAAGACCCAGAAGATGACCACCACCGTAAGCGGAATCAAGGCTCGCGACTGGCATATCATCACCTTCATGAAGAAGGTTGAAGCCACGGGTAATGCCGGATTCAGCATCGTAATCGACGGTCTCGTCGCCGATCTGGAACTCGACAACAATCTCACGGCTTCTGAAACAGGAGACGGAAACGACCCTAACGCCCCTGTAGGAGACGGCGGAATCAAGCTTGTAAGCACCTGCGGCTACGATATCACCCAGCCGGTAATCGTACCTGCAAGCGGTGCTTTCAACTTCACGATGAGAGCCGAGATTCCAAACGGCGCCCGCAAGTTCACCGTCGGCATAGCTTCCACCAACGAGGACTTCATCACCTCCGTCAATACTGTCGGAGGCACCACTCTTGACCTTATCAACCCGTCAGAAGAGGCCCTCGGCATATTCGACATAGTTCCATTCCCTCACGGAAGCGAACTTCTCGGAGCAACGTCCATTGACTTTGACCTCAGCAATGCCCAGACTTCACTTCTCGGGTTCAAGGGCACCCATACGTTTACAATGAACGTTACCGACAACAGCGGTTGCCGCAACAGCATAGACATAGTACTCGTTGTAGAATAGGAGGACAGGAAGATGAAAGCATTACGAAATATCGCGGCAGCAGCCGCAATCTGTGCCGTTTTGGCCGCCTGCAACAGGGAAATTGCAAGAGAAGAGGGAGAAGGCGCGCTCTCACTCAGGATTGAAACGCTTTCCAAAGCGGCGATGACGGAGTCGGAACTCCTTTCAAGCGCCAGCGTAAGCATATACAAAGCCGATTTTAGCGGACTCGTAAGACACTACAGCTACGCAGAGATGCCGGCATCGATATTTCTTCCTGCCGACAGCTACCGCATCGACGTAGCAGCGGGAGAACTTGTAAAGGATAATCCTGCTGTAGCTTCCTGGGAGCAGAAAAGCTACAAGGGCTCAAAGGAAATCCGCATAAGCTCAGGCTCCAAGACCACCGAAACCATAGAGGCCAGAATCTGCAATGTCATCAGCAAGATAAGCTTTGACGCATCCGTTTCAGAGATGTTCGAGCCGGGATTTACCTGCACCGTAGGTCTCAGTTCCAGCGACGCTTCATCACAGCTCGTCTATGATGCCGCCAGCGGTGGAAAAGACGGTTATTTCATCGCATCGGGCTTCGAGCCGTCTCTTTACTGGCGATTCAAAGGAACCCTCTCGAAGAGTGGCGAATCCATTGAGAAAAGCGGCCAAATCCCAGCCGTAGAAGGCGGCAAGAGATATACTATGTCGCTGAAATACACCGAAAAGGACGGCATACTCAGCTTTGACATCATCGTTGACGACTCCACGAACGATATCTACAATGACATCATCTTTGTCCCTGTCAGCACCGGAATCGCCGCCAGCTCACGCTTCGAAGTCTGGGCAGGCCACTTCACCGCCCACGCCGACGTTGACGAGGACGAATACGACCCTTCCAAGGTCTATTTCGAATTCCGCGCAGCGGCAGACGTCAACGGCAACTGGACCCGAGTCGATGGAACGAGGGAGTCCGAAGGAAGCTACAGCGCTGTATTTACCGGCCTCTCGCCAGAAACGGAGTACGAATACCGCCTGGTTGTAACCGGTGCATCCTCTCTTGAGGAAGAAACGATAGCCGCTCCTTCCACATTCACTACCGAAGTAGCGCGTCAGGCACCAAATTCCAGCTTCGAAACTGTCAGCAATGCCGAAAGCAGCAAGTATTACTCGCTGTACGACCCTCAGAATGCGCTTACCGAGCTCCAGACCAAGTGGTGGTGCAGTGGAAATGCCGGTTCAACAATGGTCGGATCATCCGCTGTGATTTGCTATCCTGACACGGGCGACTACAAGGACGGCAGCCAGTCGATGTGCCTGCAGTCCCGTTATGTCATAGTCAAATTCGCTGCCGGAAACCTTTTCAGCGGACATTTCGGAGAGACAATAGGAACAAAGGGAGGAACCGTATTTTTCGGAAGACCGTTCACGGCAAGACCTACCGCTCTCAGACTTTGGGTGAAATATTCAGGAGGAGCTATCAACAGGATAGAAAGCAACGCTCCTTCGGAAGTAAAGGAAGGCGACTACGACAAGGCTTCCCTGAAGGTTGCGCTCGGCACCTGGGACTACAAGAAATACGGCGGTGACCCGGACAGCCCTATTCTTGTCAACACGACTGACGAGACTACCTTCGTTGACTTCAACACCGACGAGGCCACGATTGCATACGGAGAGCATTATCTTGCTTCCGATGCCGATAATTCCTCAAACAGCTGGCAACAGCTTACCATTCCTCTCACTTACCGCAATCTCAACAGCTATCCTACGCATATAGTCATCGCTTTTGCTGCAAGTATGTACGGTGATTACTTTACCGGTTACGACAACAGTAAGCTCTGGGTGGACAAGGTGGAACTGCTTTATGAATAGATACGTCATAGCCGCGATTACTGTGCTGATGCTCGGACCCCTTACGGCCCGGGCTCAGCGCTATGACCGCGGTTACGATATGTCGCACCAGTCCTGTTTCGTCAAGAAGGGCAGCTGGATGGTCGGAGGGACGGCAAACTACTCGCTGCACGATATGCGGGACTACTCCTTCCTGATGCTTGACGAGATAAGCTCGATGGGCTACGACCTCGTGGTCAGCCCTGCATTCTGCTATATGCGCAGGGACAATCTGGGTCTGGGAATGAGGCTCGAGTACAGCCGAAACATGAGCCAGATCGACACGGCAGGCCTCAGCGTTGCAGGGATGGGCATTTCATTTGAGGATTATCACACGATAAAGCAGCAGTACACCGCAAAGGCCATACTACGCAACTACATACCTCTCGGCGACTCCAAGCGTTTCGCCCTGGTAAACGAAACCCAGCTCTCACTGGGCTGGGGGCAGAGCAAGATGGCGATGCGCAGCGGGCCGGGATTTGACGGCAGCTATGCCACCACTTCCAGCATAGGAATAAACATTTGCCCAGGAATGATGGCTTTTGCAGACGAACATTTCGCGGTAGAGTTTAGCGTGAACATGCTCGGCCTTATGTACTCCAAGACCAGTCAGGTCCACAACCAGGTCAGCTTCGGCAGCACAAGCGCGACTTCGGTGAACTTCAAGATCAACATTCTGTCAATCGGCTTCGGTCTTTATTACTATCTATGATGAAAGCAAGCAGAATATTGATTACGGTGATGCTGCTCCTTGGCGGCGCGATATCTTCCTTTGCTGCACAGAGGGACAGCACCTCCCGCAAACTTGGTGACAATCACCTCTTTATGCCAAAAGGCGCGGTAAGCGTCGGAATGCAGTTCTCCTACCTTGACATAGGCAGCGGCAACACCACGGTGATGCTCCTGCTCAAGGGCCTGGATGCAACGGGTACTTATTTCGGCATAGGACCTTACTTCGGATATACCTTCAAGGACAACAAGACCATCGGAGCGAGACTCAAGTACTCCAACACGACAGGAGTGATAGGAAATGCCAGGCTTGAACTTCCGGGGCTGGATATTGACCTGGGAGTTGATGATTTGAACGCAAACTCTTCAAGCCTGATGGCGGAACTCTTCTACCGGTCTTATATGGGCCTCGACAACAAGGGGCGTTTCGGCCTGTTCTTCGACATTGCACTGCAATACACAAACAGTACAAGTTCGTTTGGCAGCGGTCCCGAAGCCGGTTCGGCTCTGACTAAAAGCAACAAGCTGCGCCTTGCGGCAAGGCCGGGACTCGAAGTCTTTGTTATGAACAATGTGAGTTCAGTCTTTTCCTTGGGCATAGGCGGCATTTCATATACGAACTCAAAGAATGTCAGGAATGGAGAGGTGACCGGAGTCCGGAATACCTCAAACGCCAGGTTCATGCCTGACATAACTGACATTTCAATGGGACTTGCAATACATTTCTGATATGGCAAAAGCAAGACTGCTCAGCATATTTGCCCTCGCGGCTGCACTTTCGGGATGTATCAGAAATGACATCCCCTACCCTGTCATACCCGCTTCCATAACGGCGATGGATGTGGAAGGAGCCCTGTCCGTCGACATTGACGAGCAGAACAGCAGGGTAAGCATAACCCTCGACGAAATGACGGATATCAGGAACGTCAACATAAAAAGCGTAAGCTTCAATGAGGAAAGTGTCAAGCCTTCATGGGACATAACGGGAGTGCACGACCTTTCAAAGAAGCTCAAGCTTACCCTTACGACATATCAGGACTATGTATGGGAGATTCGAACCGAACAGCCCGTGGAAAGATACCTCAACGTAGCCGGTCAGATAGGAAGCGCAAGAATCGACGCCGTGAACCACAGGGCCATCGTTGACGTACCGGAATCGGCTGACGTCACTGCCCTGGACATAGTCTCGATAAAGCTCGGACCGCGCGAAATCAGCAGCTACAGCCCGGACCCTTCCAGCATTCACGACCTGAGCGAAGGCGCCGAAATCACTCTGAGTTACCACGATGTCAAGGAAGTCTGGCACCTCTATGCGGTAGTGCTTGAGGAAAAGGTCAGAATGACCGGGGTTGATGCGTGGACACGACACGCCTGGATAAGCGGACAGGGCGAAGAAGGCAAGTCCTGCGGCATACGAATAAGACCCGAAGACTCTGACAGCTGGACCGAAATCCCGGCCGAAAGCACTCAGGGCGGCTCATTTACCGTATGCGCCGAAGGTCTGCAGCCACGTTCATCATACATTGTCAAGGCATACTGCGGGCAGGACGAAAGCAACGAAAGCACGTTCGTCACCGACACCGACCGTCAACTCCCCAACTCGGGATTCGAGACCTGGAGCAACGCCGAGTCCGGCAAATACTGCTCCTTCTACGACCCTGCCTCCAGCGACCCCGATCTCCAGCAGAAATGGTGGTGCAGTGGCAACAAGGGCTCCACGACCGTCGGTTCCAGCTACACCATCACTATGCCAGACCTCAGCGACAAGGTCGCAGGCAACAGCTCCATCAAGCTGGCATCGGCCTACGTCATCATCAAATTCGCAGCCGGCAACGTATTTTCGGGAGAATTCTCCCGTACGATAGGGACCTCGGGCGGCGTTATCCGGCTTGGCCGGCCGTTCGAGCAGCGTCCGCTTGCGCTGCGGCTGTCGCTCAAGTACAACAGCGGAATCATCACACAGAAGACCTTGTCCGATAAGCCTGACGGGGACCCGGTGAAGGTCGGGGACAATGACCGCGGAGTGGTATGGATTGCCCTCGGGGACTGGGATTACCGCAAATACGGCGGGACGGAGCAGTGTCCTCTCGAAGTCAACACGACAGACAAGTCCACTTTCTTTGACCGCAATTCGGAGAATGTCATCGCATATGGAGAACTCATTCTAGACAAGTCCACCGACGGATGGATAAGGGTTGACATACCGCTTGAATATCATACACTTACGCGCAAACCAACTCATATCGTCGTGTCTGCTGCGGCCAGTCTTCTCGGAGATTACTTCACAGGCAGCGCCGATTCCGTGATGTGGCTGGACGCGCTGGAACTCGTATATTAACATTAAAACAATAACCTTATGAAGAGAATCACAATCATCACCGCAGCTTTTCTGCTATTTGGTCTGACTGCAGGAGCAAAGATCAGCCTGCCTTCAGTTATCAGTGACAATATGGTATTGCAGCAGCAGACCGATGCCGCAATCTGGGGAAAGGCGACTCCGGGATCGAAAGTCAGCGTCACCGTATCCTGGTCAGGAAAAACCTATTCGGCCAAGGCTGATGCCGCAGACGGAAAATGGCTTGTAAGGGTAGCTACGCCAAAAGCCGGAGGTCCTTACAGGATAAAGATCAGCGACGGCACTCCCGTCACCCTGGAAAACGTGTTGATAGGAGAAGTATGGTTATGTTCAGGACAATCAAATATGGAACAGCCTATGCGCGGGTACAACCATCAGCCGGTGGAAGGAGCATTTGACCTGATCAGCAGGGCAAAGGAAAGCAGACCGATAAGGATGTGCTCCATCAAACGCAACCCGTCCGTAACCCCGGCCGAACAAAGTGAAGGAAGCTGGCAGACAAACTCCCCTGCAGCTGTCGCAGCTACAAGCGCAACGGCATATTTCTTTGCCGAGCAGATGCAGGCCACGCTGGACGTTCCAATCGGCATACTCGTATGCTGTTACGGTGGCAGCACCATAGAAACCTGGCTGCCGCGTGACTATATAGAGCAGTTCCACAAGGATATGAGCACGGCACACCTTGACCCGGGCACAACGATCAAGGAGCATTACAACAACCCTTGTATGCTTTACAACGGTATGCTAACTCCAATAATCCCATACACCATAAAGGGAGTCATCTGGTATCAGGGCGAAAGCAACCGCGGGCGCCACAAGCAGTATGTGGGTCTGCAGATGGATCTGGTAAAGATGTTCAGGGAAAGATTCGAGGTGCCTGATGCACCGTTCTACTGCGTGCAGATAGCTCCGTACAACTACGGGACCAACGACTTTACAAGCGGTTACCTTTGCGAAGCGCAGCAGAAGGCCGCCGAACAGGTTGAAGGTTGCGGCTTTGTAACCACCTGTGACGTAGGTGCATACAATACCATACATCCAAGCCGCAAGAAAGAGGTAGGACAAAGACTCGCATTCCAGGCCCTGAAGCACAACTACGGCCAGGATTATCTGTTTGCCGACGCTCCGGTTTATGAAAAGGTCAAATTCGAGGGCGGGAAGGCCTATGTGCAGTTCAAGACGGACTTCAACAAGCTTGCACCTATGAGAGCGCCTTTGACCGGATTCGAAATCGCAGGCAAGAACAAGGTGTTCTACCCTGCCGAGGCCAGGATTGAACTCGTCGGCAATGATGACAGGACAGTTACCGTATGGAGTCCGGAGGTTTCCCATCCGGTTGCGGTACGTTACTGTTTCCGCAACTGGTGCGAAGGCAACCTCACCAACTGCGCCGGAGTGCCGGCCGCACCGTTCAGAACAGACGATTGGGACATAATGTACTGATTATGCTTGAAACAGGAATAAAAGGATGCCAGGAAGAACTGGCAACGGAAGAAAAGATGGCCCGCAACGTAGGTAGCGGGCTGGTCAAGGTTTACGCAACCGCAATGATGATAGCCCTTATGGAAAAGGCGGCGGTACTGTCCGTACAGCCGTACCTTGAAGAAGGACAGGGCACGGTAGGCACGCTGGTCAACGTAAGTCATTGCGCCGCAACCCCACAGGGGATGAAGGTCAGGGCGGAATCGGAACTTATCGAGATAGACCGCCGCCGGCTTGTATTCAAGGTTGCAGCCTATGACGAATGCGGCCTCATAGGCGAAGGCCTGCACGAACGCTTCATTATCGACAACGAGAGATTCCAATCCAAAACAGACGCAAAAAAGGGCAATGCTTAGGGAAGAAACCGTATTCGGACCGATATTCAGCCGCCGGCTGGGGAGCTCTCTCGGCATCAACCTGCTGCCGACACAGGGCAAGATATGCAACTTCGACTGCATCTACTGCGAATGCGGATGGAATGCGGACGGCAGGGGCGACAGCAGGATTCCGACCGCAGAGGAAGTTAGAAGCGCGCTGGAAGCCAAACTCCTGGAACTCAAGGACAAAGGCACACGCATCGACTCGATAACCTTTTCCGGTGACGGAGAGCCGACGCTCAATCCGGAATTTGCCCGAATCATAGACGACACTCTCGCTCTCAGGGACTGCTACTGCCCCGGAGCAAAGGTTTCGGTGCTGTCTAACTCAACCCGCGTGCATCTGCCTGAGGTGTTCGAGGCCCTGTGCAAGGTGGACAACCCGATAATGAAACTCGATGCCCCCAGTGACGAACTTGCGGCCCGCATCAACAGGCCGGCTCCCGGATACAGCGTAAGCCGCATCGTGGAAGCCCTTGCACGTTTCAAGGGGGATTTTATACTCCAGACTATGTTCCTGCGCAGTCCCGACTTCGACAGTTCCTCCGACGAGGTACTGCTGCCTTGGATGGACATCGTGCGCAAGCTGCATCCACGTGAGGTGATGGTTTACACGCTCGACAGGCCGGCGCCCTCCGAGGGTCTGTCAAAATTCAGCGTCGAGGAGATGACAGAACTGGTTAAACCCCTGATTGAGGAAGGATTCAAGATACAGATAAAAGGCTGATGTTCAACAGACACGACATTTCCAGAAACGCATTCTCCCTGCAAGGGAAACTTGCCGGCAACGGCTACCAGCGCTGGTGGCATTCGTTCACTGCAAGCAATGCGCAGACAGGCAGGCGCAAGTCCTTTTTTGTCGAATTTTACATTTGCAATCCGCAGGCCGGTAGGCCCAAGGCAGTATTTGCCCGGCAAAAGGGCGACCTGCCGTCATTCCTTATGGTCAAGGCGGGTTGCTGGGGAGAAGACGGTGCGCAACTGCACAAATATTGGGGATGCTCGCGAATCGAACTGGAACTCGGCTACCCATTTTCGGTTTCTGCGGGCGAATGCTTCCTTACCGAGAACGGAACCCACGGCAGCATTCGTGTGGGACAGGATGAGGCAAAGGACAACAAGGACCTTCTGAGCGATAGCGGAGAAATTGCCTGGAGCCTGATAATCAAGAAGAAACGCAGTTGCAGGCTGTCATCGCGCAGTCTTGCGGTGATGAAGATGGCGGGCGGCACCGTCTGGCATGCCGAGGGTATGAGTTGTGAGATGAGGGGTGAGGTAGTCTGGAACGGGGAGAGGTACAAGGTCAACCCTGGAGGCAGCAACGGCTACTGCGATATGATAATCGGCCAGGGATGGGCCAGTCCGCATATCAGGATAAATGGCGGACAGCTTTCCAACGTTGAGGACAAACTACTGAAAGACAGCGCCGTGTGCATATTCGGAGGAGCCGGAGGAAGATCTGCCGGCAAGGCTCTGGTTGCTTTGGTTGCAGAAGGCAGGGAGTATTTGTTCGACCCTTTCGATCCTGTCGGACTGTGCCGCTGCAGAATGGATTGCACGGAAAGGCGATTCAAGGTTCAGTGGAACATTGTGATGAAAACGCCTCGCTATACGCTCACGCTCAATCTTTGCTGCAATAAACGGAATATGCTCAGGATGCGCTACTCTTCCCTGCCGTCCGGTTCGCGCAGCAGACTTGTCAGCGGAAGCGGGGCATTTGGCAGCGTGGTGCTGGAACAATTCGGCCGAAAAAAGCTGGACCTCAAGCTCAGGAACGCATATTGCGAGCTTGGAGTGTTTGACGACAAAGGAAAAAAATTAAATTTGCAGAACAAACCAACTAAAAAACCAACATTATGAGAATAGCAGAATCTGAACTGATAATCAATGCTGACGGCTCCGTGTTCCACCTTCATATCAGACCGGAGCAGCTTGCAGACAATGTAATCCTTGTAGGTGACCCGGGAAGGGTGCAGATGTTCGAGCAGCATTTCGACACGATTGAGTGCCGCAATGCTTCACGCGAGTTTGTTTCCTTCACCGGTTCCAGGAACGGACA
>SAMEA3663015__coassemble_658_pt1 | contig 12502 bp, 8 predicted proteins | sample SAMEA3663015__metabat2_high_PE_009 | metagenome-assembled genome bin SAMEA3663015 (sample SAMEA3663015) | pig gut metagenome | biome: pig gut; feature: pig-associated habitat; material: faeces | place: France | collected 2012
AGGAGGATATAAGAGCCGGGCAAAGGGTGGAAAGTTTCGTCCTTGAATATCTTGACGGCAATGGAGTATGGCAAATAGCAACTTCTGGAACAACAATAGGTTACAAGCGTCTGCTTCGCTTCGACCCCGTAACCGCCTCACGCTTCCGCCTAAGATTCTGCTCAGTGCGTGACGTACCCGTCATATCTCAGATAGGATTGTATTGACGGCCTTTTCCGGATCAATTTGTCCCGAAATGCCCGGGATGCATGACCAGGTATGCCGGCAGGAATACAATTACCGCCCTGCGATTCGCATCGGAGGGCGGTAGTTGTCCGGGATTCGCAGATCCCTGGATTTACAATACCAATATAACCTATTATTATTTTTCTTGTTACTTATCTTGTCACATTAACATCCACGTGTCTGTTTTTGTTTGACAGTGCAAAGGAACGAACACAAAAATGCAATCAGACCCATTTTGGCAAAAGCTCGAAAAGTATTGCAGCCTTTGCGCAATCGCGCCTGCAATTGCGTATAATGGAGAAAATTGCGGATATGGGAAAAAATATTTACCTTTGAAACCGAATCAGGAACTGACCCTATGGAACAATTGAACCAATATTTCATTTTCTTCCTATACACCGGCGGATTCTGCCTTGCACTCACATTGGGGCTCACAGTGCTTCTCTCCAGTAGAGAATTTGTCCAGCCCGCCAAATTGCGACGTTTTTTCTCTATCGGATTGCTGCTGCTTGGGATTCACCTGCTTTGCGGTGCTTTTTTCCCGTTCTTCGGGCCGGTGCTGCTGCTTGTCACCAAATACCTGCTTGTAGTCTTTGATCTGGCTTTCCTGATTATTCTTCTTGTTGCCTTGCTTGGCTCTCTCAGACTTACGGACAACCCGTCAATGGCCAGTTCTTCCTCAGCAAATGCCGACGCATCGGGGCAGGACACCGCTGGTTCGCAGCCTGCCGCCGCAACGCAGTTTGCTGATGCAGAAACGGCTGCCGCTCAGACGGTAGATAAGCCGCAGGCCACCTCCGGCATATCGGAGTTTGAAGAAGAATCCGATGCTGATGCTCTTTCTGACGAAGCAGCAGATGAATCTGCGGATGACGATTCGGACAATGTAGAGAAGCTCGAAAATCCAAATGTCGATGACTTCCTGTTCTTCCAGAAAGTAGAGGCCTTGATGGTCAATGAGATGCTGTTCTGCGAGCAGGAATTGTCGCGCGAGTCTCTTGCGACGGCTATCGGAACGAACAGGACATATCTTGCGCGAAGCATCAAGAGTGCGACAGGCAAAACCTTTTCGGAATATATTACAAGCTTGAGGACGGCATACGCAGCAAAACTGCTCACGACGACCGATGAGCCGCTCGACCTTATCGGCACGCTTGTCGGATTCCGCTCAAAGAGCGCCTATTACAGGGCATTTGCCGCCGCCTACAACAGCTCTCCGTCCGAGTACAGGAAAAATTCTGTTTGCCGCTCGCTGGATAAGTAGTGCTGTACTCCGCGCCGCTGCGTGTCTAGTGGTGGCGGGCGCATCGCTGGCCTCGCCGAGGCGGGTTGTACCGGGAGACGTGCGGAGGTGGGAGCTGGGGCCGACAGCCGCGAATAAGGTTGAAAGAATTTGATTATATCTGATTGATATGGCAAATAATTCAAATAGAAAAGTTTATGCGATTTTCGTTGCTGGCGGCAGCGGGACCAGGATGGGGACTGTTACGCCTAAGCAATTCATTGAGTTGAACGGAATCCCGGTGCTGCAGCGCACCATTGCCCGCTTCTACGAGTGCATTCCTGATCTCAACGTCATCACTGTTCTGCCCCGCCGTCACTTCAAGACCTGGCGGGATTTGTGTATCAAATACGATTTCAACATTCCCCAAACCTTGGTCGAAGGCGGCATAACCCGCTTCCATTCAGTTCGTAATGCCCTTGACCGCATCCTGGATACTGACTCCGTGGTCATGATACACGACGGAGTACGGCCGCTTGTTACAGACGGGCTTATCAATGCCCTTCTGGATGCCTCAGCCCCGGGATTTGCCATAGTGCCGGTTACTCCTGTAACTGACACGCTGCGCTATCAGGACTTCCATCTCCCTGACCCTGACCGTTCGCAGATTGACGCGGTGCAAACCCCTCAGGTTTTTATCGCTTCCGACATCAAGGAGGCTTATGCCAATGCCTACGAGCTGGGTTTCACGGACGATGTCAGCGTAGCGATAAAACACGGCCTCAAAGTACGGCGAATCCCCGGACTAAAGTACAACATAAAGTTGACTACGCCCGAGGATATCGTTGTAGCTGAGCAGCTTATCTCTATTTGCCTCCCCGACGGGAGCGTCCCCGTCCGGAAGAAGTAGGAGCACTTTCATTTATTATTTTCCGGCAGTCCTCAAGAGTGAGGGCCGCTGCGTCCGTTCCTTTCGGAATCTTGTAATTCCCTCCCGCGTGCTTGATGTAAGGGCCGTAGCGTCCGTTGATCACGCTGATGTCATCAGCTTCGAAGGATAGAATGACGCTGTTTGCAGGACTTTCCTCGCGAGCCTTTCCGATTATTGCAATGCACTGCTCAAGGCTGATGCCGAGAGGATCCATACCTTTAGGAATGGAATAATTCTTCCCCGCGTGAATAAGATAAGGCCCGAACCTGCCCCTGGTGGCAACTATGTCCGTATCCTCGAAACTTCCCACCGTCCGCGGCAGCTGGAACAGCTTAAGGGCTTCCTCAAGAGTAAGTGTCTCTATCAACTGACCTTTGCCCAGCGATGCGCACTGTCTCTTCTCGCCTTCACCCTTCTGCACATAAGGACCGAACTGACCGAAGCGTGCAATGATTTTCTGACCGCTCTCCGGATCTGTTCCTATCTCCCTCTCTACGTGGCTGTACTGCCCGTCGTGCATGGTGCTCTCCACCCTGTCGTGGAAAGGCTTGTAAAATTCGTCTATGACCTCGTTCCAGATCTTTCCTCCTTCGGCAATGGTGTCGAACGACTCCTCCACCCTCGCAGTAAAGTTGTAATCCATTATCTCATTGAAGCTTCCGCAAAGGAAGTCGCTGACTATCATACCTATTTCCTGAGGTATGAGACGGGCTTTTTCCGCTCCGATGAGTTCGGTTTTGCTCTTTTCCCTGATGGCCCCTTCGCTGAGCGAAAGGTTGACAACCTGAACCTTGGATCCCTCCTTGTCGCTCTTGACAATGTATCCGCGACCGGTTGTGAGCGTGCTCACGATGGATGCGTAGGTCGAAGGACGGCCTATGCCCAGTTCTTCGAGTTTCTTTACAAGGGTACCTTCCGAATAGCGGGCAGGCGGCTGGGAGAATTTGCACTCGGCAAGAAGTTCGAGACAGCTCACGCTGTCCCCCTTCTTGAGTGCGGGGAGCTTGCCGTTCTTCTCCTCGTCATCCCTGTAAAGGGCTGTGAATCCGTCAAACAGAACCGTGCTTGACTGCACTGTGAACTTCTCGCTGCGCTTGTCTGACGCGAGCTTTACAGTGGTGTTGAGCATCCTGGCATCCTCCATCTGGGACGCAACTGTCCTTTTCCAGATGAGGTTGTAGAGTTTCTGCTCCTGTGCTGTTCCCTCGATTGAAGTGTTTTTGATATATGTAGGCCTGATGGCTTCGTGTGCCTCCTGCGCGCCCCTGGACTTGGTCTTGTACTGCCTTGCGTGATGGTATTGCGAACCGAATTGTTCTTCGATGAACTGCTTGGCCGTGCCCAGGGCAAGGTTCGAGAGGTTGGTTGAGTCGGTACGCATATAGGTAATGAGACCCCTTTCGTAGAGTGACTGGGCAACCCTCATCGTGACGCTCACAGGGAAACGCAGCTTTGCTGCCGCCTCCTGCTGCAAGGTTGAGGTAGTGAACGGCGGAGCCGGATGCCTTGAGCCTTCCTTCTGCTCCACCGATTCGACAGTGTAAGATGCGTCGGTGCTGTCCAGAAGGAACTGCCGGGCCTGGTCAAGACCGATTATGCGGGTTTCGAGGGTGCCTTCGAATTGTTTCCCTTCCGCAAGGAAGCGCCCGCCGATGCGGTAGAATTGTTCCGGAACAAAAGCGGCAATCTCCCTTTCCTTGTCAACGACCAGACGCAGCGCAACGCTCTGTACCCTGCCGGCGGACAGTCCGCGCTTGACCTTGCGCCAGAGTATAGGCGACAGTTCAAATCCGACAAGACGGTCAAGGACCCTGCGCGCCTGCTGGGCGTTCACGAGGTTGGTATCTATCCCTCTCGGATTCTGTATCGCATTGAGTATGGCGTCTTTGGTAATCTCGTGGAATACTATCCTGCGGGTTTTTGCCGGGTCGAGTCCGAGGGTCTGCGCGAGGTGCCAGGAAATGGCCTCTCCCTCGCGGTCTTCATCGGATGCCAGCCAGACGGTGCCAGCCTTGTCCGCAGCGGCCTTGAGGTCGGCAACTACCTTTTTTTTAGAAGCGGGGATTACATATTCGGGTGTAAAGCCGTGCTCGACATCGACGCTCAGGCTGTTGTCCTTAAGGTCGCGGATGTGTCCGAAACTGGATTTGACCACATAGTCCTTTCCCAGGAATTTCTGTATGGTGCCGGCTTTTGCCGGAGACTCGACTATTACAAGGTTGTCAGCTGTACTCATAATCTCTCTAATCACTTTTCAAACTGCAAAGTAAGCCACAAAAGAGGACAAATTCAAAATTTAATTTTAATTTTGTAGTTTGTGAACGAAATTGATGCAAAAGATGACTGACAATACAAGAAAGAAAATAATCAAGTGGTTCTGGATAATTGTATCGGCTCCGATAGCAATACTGCTCGTTGCAGTGCTGCTCGTCGCGATATTCGCAAAGATTCCTTCGTTCGAGGAACTGGAACATCCTGACAACAAGCTTGCTACTCAGCTTCTTGCAGAGAACGGCGAGGTGCTGACCACCTTCCACGTCGAGAACCGCACCTATGTCGATTACGAGGATCTGGCTCCAAGTCTGATCCAGGCTGCCGTGGCAACGGAGGACATACGCTTCTACAAGCATTCGGGCATAGACTTCCGCAGTCTCGCCCGCGTTATGGTCAAGACCCTTATGCTGCGCAACAGCAGTCAGGGAGGCGGTTCCACCATTACCCAGCAGCTCGCAAAGACACTCTACCCTCGCCGAGAACTAAACACCCGCATCCCCGGTTGGAGCAAGGTGCAGATGGTCGGAATCAAGCTCAAGGAGTGGATTACCGCAGTCAAGATCGAGCGCAACTATACAAAGAACGAGATCTTGGCAATGTATCTCAACTCCATCTTCTTCGGAAGCAGCGCGTATGGAGTTGATGCGGCGGCCAAGACCTTCTTTGCCAAGAGCCCTTCCAACCTCAATATAGAAGAGAGCGCGATGCTTGTCGGTATGGTAAACAAGCCGACCAGATACAATCCTGTCCTCCATCCGGAATATGCCCTGCAGCGCCGCAATTTCGTGCTCAGGCACATGGCTGACGCAGGATTCATCACAAAGGCCGAATGCGACTCCATCAGCCTCATACCGATAAACGTGGACAAGTACGAGGTTCAGGACCACAACGCCGGGCTCGCTCCATACTTCAGGGATATGCTCCGCAGGGACTTCCAGGCAGAGAAGCCTAAGCGTTCCAATTATCAGTTTGAGGAAGAATACAGTGCCGACTCCCTGCGCTGGCGCGACGACCCCGTTTACGGCTGGCTCAACAAGAACCGCAAGTCGGACGGCAGCAAATATGACCTTGACCGCGACGGTCTGCGCATATACACCACTATTAACTACAAGATGCAGCAGTATGCCGAAGAGGCAGTGGAACAGCATCTCGGAAGCCGCCTGCAGAAGGACTTTAACAGGGAACTCAAGTGGAAGCGCAATGCACCGTTCTCCAACGATGTTGACAAGGAGACAGTTGACCGTGCAATGAACCAGGCAAGACGCTGGAGCGACCGCTGGAGGATGGGAAAGAAGAGCGGATTGAGTGACAAGGAGATACTTGCCCAGTTCAGCCAACCTGCTGAAATGACCCTCTTTGCCTGGAACAAGCGCCACCGCATAGATACGGTGATGACCCCGGACGACTCCATACGCTACTGCAAGAGCATACTCAGGGCCGGCTTTGCCGCGATGGAACCGGGTACGGGCTACGTCAAGGCCTATGTCGGCGGACCGAACTACAGGTTCTTCAAGTATGACAACGTGCGTCAGGGCCGCCGCCAGGTGGGTTCTACCGTAAAACCTTTCCTCTACACCCTTGCAATGCAGGAGGGAATGAGTCCTTGCGACAAGGTTGTGAATATGCCTCAGACCTTCGATATGCCTGACGGAACTACCTGGACTCCGCGCAGTACAGACAAGGAAGAATGGATAGGAACCACCGTAACCCTCAAATGGGGACTTGCCAAGAGTTCCAACAACATCTCGGCATTCCTGATGAAGCAGCTCGGTCCGCAGGCCCTTGTGAGCATGATGCGGCAGATGGGTATAAGCACCCACCTCGATGAGGTGTATTCGCTCTGCGTAGGCTCTGCCGAAGTTGAGATTTTCAATATGGTGGCAGCATTCAATACCTTCCCAAGCGCAGGCTTGTTTGTTTATCCTCAATATGTTACGAGAATAGAAGATGCTGAGGGCAATGTCCTTGCAGACTTTACCGTACGCAAGCGCGAGGCCATTTCACCTCAGCTCGCCTACCTTATGGCACAGATGATGCAGGGCGTCGTGAACGAAGGAACGGGCTCCCGTCTGAGGGCTGTTTACAACCTCAAGGGCCAGATTGCAGGCAAGACAGGAACCACCAACGACAACTCCGACGGCTGGTTCATAGGATATACCCCTGAAATTACCGCAGGTGTCTGGGTTGGCGGCGAAGACCGCAACGTGCATTTCCAGAGCCTTGCCCAGGGCGGAGGCTCCAATATGGCCCTGCCTATCTGGGGAATATGGTACAAGAAATGTCTTGCCGACCCTTCAACCGGCCTGAGCGACCTTACAAGCTTTGCAGAACCGCCTTCAGGAGCAATCACCTTTGACTGTGAAACCGAGGGCCGCTTCCTGGGAGGCTATGGCGGAGACGGTGGCGACGGCGGCAACAAGGGCAGCCACGACGATGAGGAAGATTATTATTTCAATTAAGTATCACAATGAGTTACAGCAATATTGCAGTAATTTACGGCAGCGACTCTTCCGAGTCGGAAGTATCGTGCAGGAGCGGCGAATTTGTCGCATCCAGAATTGACGGCAGCGTTTACGGCATTTACGAGATTTACGCCCGTTTCGGCAAGTGGCAGCTCGTCGCCTGCAAGGATAAAAATTCCATGAGAATCACCTTCCCGGAAGGCTCACGTCCTGAAGTTGACAAGAACGAATTTGCCGTTAGCGTGCTCGGCCGCAAGGTGCGCTTCGACTACGCCTACATCGTCCAGCACGGTGCCCCGGGCGAGAGCGGTCAGATGGAGGGCTACCTCGAAATGCTGGGCATCCCGTTCAGCACCTGCAGTTCGCAGGTCAGCGCGGTCGCCTTTGACAAATTCTCCTGCAAGTGTCAGGTCCGCGACTTCAACGTGGTCAAATGTGCCCCCGACGCATACATACGCAAGGGCGCCGATTTGGAACAATTCTGCCGCAAGGTCAACTCCAGCCTGCGTTATCCCGTATTCGTCAAGCCTACCCAGGCCGGCAGCAGTTTCGGAGTGACCCGCGTGACCGACCCGTCCGCGCTTGCCTCGAGCATCACCTACGCCTTTTCCGAGTGTCCCGGCGTGCTCGTCGAGCAGTCCGTCAGCGGTCGCGAACTCACCTGCGCAGCCTATTTCGATGGCAGCAAGGTAGTTGCGCTCCCGCTTATCGAGATTGTGACCGAAAACGAATACTTCGACTACGATGCCAAATACAACGGCCACAGCAGCGAAATCTGCCCTGCCCCGGTAGATGACAGCGTGCGTCAACTCGTCCAGCAGACGACCACCGCCATCTACTCCAGCATGGGTTGCAAGGGCGTGGTCAGGATGGACTTCATTCTCGCCGAGGACGGACTTTACTTCCTCGAAATCAACACTATACCGGGAATGACCAGCGCGTCACTCGTACCAAAGATGGTCCGCACCGCCGGCATCGACATGACCCAGTTCCTCACTACTATCATCGAGAACAGCTAGCTCCCGCGATGGCAATCCCGCCGGAAAAGAACACCCGCCCCGAGCCGGTCTGTCCCGAACTGTCATGCCCCCTGGATTCTGCGGGGTCACGGGCTGCTCTTTTTGCCGGGACGGGGGATTCTGCGGCCCGGTTCAGTCTGGGACAATTCTACATTGAGGCTACCGACTCCCTTTGCGCGCTGTACCCGCGTCAGGAGGCGGCTGCCATCGTCTCTGTCCTGCTTCAGGAACGTCTCGGCGTGCCCGCCTACCTGCATATTACAGAACCTACAACGCCCTTATCTCCAGATAATTACGAAAGTCTCACTGCTGACCTGGGACGACTTCTGGCTGCCGAGCCCCTGCAATATGTGCTCGGTTACGCCTGGTTCTATGGACGCCGCTTCAATGTAAACAGCAATGTCCTCATACCGCGTCCGGAAACGGAACTGCTTGTAGAACAGGCACTTGCCCTGCTGAAAGACCGCACTGCCGCACCGCACCGCGTCCTGGATCTCTGCACCGGCTCAGGCTGTATCGCATGGACTCTCGCACTTGAACTCAGCGATCGCGGCACCTCCGGCACCGGCATCTCCAGTCCTGGTATTTCTGCTTCCGACTACCTCGCCCCCGACTACCTCGCCCCCGATGTCCTCGCCCTTGACATCTCGCCGGCAGCCCTCGCCGTCGCCTCGTCGCAGTTCCCCGAAGCCACCGTCCGGCCCCGTTTCACAATTTCCGACATTTTACAGGAGAATTGTCAAAATTCCGTCCTTGGACAGTCATACTCCTGGGACCTGATAGTCTCGAATCCGCCTTATATTATGGACTCCGAACGCGCTTCGATGCGCCCGAATGTGCTGGACCACGAGCCCGGACTTGCGCTTTTTGTGCCGGACGATGACCCTCTGCGTTTTTACCGTGCAATTGCCCGAATAGCAGCACAAAGGCTTTCTGAACGGGGTGCAGGCGTGGTTGAGATTAACGAAAGGCTTCCGGAGCAGACAGCGGCGCTCTTTTCGGAAGCGGGATTGCACGAAGTCCGCATCCATAATGACCTTGCAGGAAAGCCGAGACTCGTAAGTTTCTGCAGATAATTAGCCGATTCATTCTTTTTGAATCGGCTGATTCGGCTTAACTTTGCACTCGGACCAAAACTATAAAACTATGAACAGACCTTGTATTTTGGCAATGCTGATGCTGACGGCGTCACTTGCAATCAGTTCCTGCAATTATTATCACACCGAGTATCCTGAACCCGGAAAGGAGGAGACGGAAGAATTGTCCCTGCGCAATGTTGCCCGCATACTGTCGGAATTGCCCCTGGGCAGTGAGCAGTTGCGTGAGGTTGCGGATGCGGTAAGCAGTTCATCAGTAAATGGTTATGATGAAGAATATATGATGTCCGACCTTTTTGCCGAGCCTGGCAGGGGAGTGGGGGACAGCCTGAGGATTGCTGCCGGAAAGAGCCGTAGGACTGCCCGCAGGTATGACAGGCCGCTTAGGGAACTCTTTTCGGAATATTTCAACGACCGATATGTAAAAGGCAAGTCCGGGCTTACCGCCCAACAGTTTTCCGAAGCGCTGAGCAGGTCGGATATGCAGATTTATTGGCCTTACAGCGAGTCCTGGGATGGAGAAACCATGCCTCTGATAACCTTTGACCCGGGGTATGGAGCGGAGTCGAACTACGCATATCGAATCAGTATTGACGACAGCGGAAACAGGGTTATCGATTCTGTGCTGGTTGACGAAAGCGTGGCTCTCAGCTGCCCCGTATGGGTTATCAACCGCAACGATGACAGTGAGTTTACTCCTTTGGACCTTATCAGAAGGGAGCAGGACTCATCGTGTTCCGCGGTGAGTTTGAGCGCGGGTGAGCTGCCGAGTGCCCGGCGGACATCCAATAAACAATTGATGATCAAGAGTTTCGAGATGCTCAGGCATTATGACAGTTGGTTTGGAGGCGCGTCTGAATTTATGATCAAGTGCGGCGGTGCGGACGGATTCTATGCCACCTGCGAGGAAGAAGTCAATCTTTACCGACCGAGCATAACAGACTTTATGGTGGTTGTAAAACGCAGTCAGCTCAAGGTTCCAGTACCTTTCGAGGCCCTTATACTGACGGATTTTACAGATCAGATAGACCGTCTCGTATTTATGATAACCGAAGATGACGGCGGGTCCGTAACCTCCTGGAAATGTGCCGCAACCGTCAAATACAACTCCAAGTCCTTCGGATTTGACGTTGAGATACCATACCGTGACAAGGACGATATAGTCTGGCGTGGCCAGCTCTCGACCAACTTCTTCAAGGGAAACAATGTAGTGACAGGAAGGTTCGGCGACGTGCGCATCACCTTTGAGACACTTTAACTCCCCGGAAATGGCAGGGCATAGCGTTCCTGAGCCTTTTCGTCAGCAGAACCTTCTGGTTGTCAGAATTTTTGTGTATGTTTGTTGCCGTTATGGCAAATACTTACGCAGACAGAGTTGAAGCGTTGAGGCGCATTATGCGCGAACGTGATTGGGATGCTATCATTATCCCCGGGGCTGACCCGCATTTGAGCGAATACCTTGCGCCGCGCTGGAAGCAGGTAGAGTGGGTTTCCGGCTTTACTGCAGAAACCGCAGATCTGGTGATTACCCTTGACCATGCGGGTTTGTGGACCGATTCGCGCTATTTCATACAGGCGCGCAAGCAGTTGTCGGACACGGGCATTGAACTTCATAAGACCCGAGTTCCCGAACAGGTGCTCATCCCTGAGTGGCTTGCCGACCATTTCGGCCGGCAGCAGGAAATAGTGATAGCCCTCGATTCTCTCTGTGTATCATCCGCTTTTGTTGACTCCATTGTTTCGCGCCTTGCTGAAGAAGGTACACAGTGCAGCATCGCCGGTATCCCTAACCTTCTCGATTCTATCTGGAAAGACAGACCGGCGGTCCCTCGGACCAGAATTTTCCAGGTGGAAACAGGGGAGAGCCGCGGCGACAAGATTGACTGGCTGCGTTCGTTCCTCAGCGAGCAGTGCAGTGCCGCCATACTTATTTCCGCTTTGGACGAAATCGCCTGGATGCTCAATGTCCGTGCTTCGGACATTGAATATAACCCTCTGGTTATCAGTTATCTGCTTGTTACGGAGGATCGCGTCTGCTGGTATGTGCTGAAGGACGGTTACGACTATGACGAAGAGCGGGAACTGTTTTCTGAACTTGCCTCGGAGGGTGTCGAGATACTGCCATACGGGGATATAGGACCTTTCAGGCTTTGACCTGCCGGTTTGCCTTGATCCTGATGCGGTAAGTTATGAACTGAGCAAGTGCATCACTTCCAGCGTCATACCGGTACAGAGTCCCGTAGCTGCCAGAAAAGCTGTAAAGAATGTATTTGAAGTCAATAACATACGCAAGGCTCACCTGCTTGACGGAGTGGTGATGGAACGCTTCCTCTATTGGTTGGAACATAGCGTTGAGGCTCAGACCGGAGTCACCGAATACGATGCTGCTCGCAAACTATATGAGCTGCGCAGCGAGGTGGAAGGATTCTGTGGAGAGAGTTTCGAGACCATTTCGGCTTATGGAGAGGGCGCCGCCCTGCCTCATTATGTTACGCCTCACGTCAATGCTCCCGTGCTCTTCCCGGAGGGGCTTTACCTCTGCGACTCGGGCGCGCAGTACGAATTTGGAACTACCGACATTACCCGCACCGTGCCTCTCGGGCGTTGCACAAGGACTCAGCAGGAAGACTATACACTCGTGTTGAAATGCCATATCGATCTTGCAATGGCAATATGGCCTGCCGGTACTCCGGGCTGCCGTCTGGATGCCCTTGCCCGCGAGCCGCTATGGCGCTACAAACGCAACTTCGGTCACGGTACCGGCCACGGTGTAGGCTACTTCCTCGGTGTTCACGAGGGCCCGCACGACATACGACAGAATCTCAATCCCGTTCCTCTCACGCCCGGAATGATTGTGAGCGACGAGCCTGCCATCTATCGCGAAGGCGAATTTGGCATTCGCCACGAGAATCTGCTCCTTGTCCGCTCTGCCGGAACAAACGCATTCGGATCCTGGCTGCGTTTCGAGACGCTCACAATTTGCCATTTCGACACGAGCATAATAATCAAAGAGCTGCTCAATGCTGACGAAATCAAGTGGCTCAATGATTATAACGAAATGGTTTACAACACTTTGTCCGACCGTCTCCCTCGTTCTGTCGCAGCCTGGCTCAAAGAAAAAACTGCGGCAATCTAAAATGCTGCTTTATTCCAGTGCTGGCTTAAATAATCTTGGGATTGACTGATTCTCTTTGTATCGTGCTTTCATCCGGTATCAGATAACAGTATTATCCCAAGATTATTTAAGCCAGCACTGGAATAAAGCAGCATTT
>SAMEA3663015__coassemble_675_pt1 | contig 12270 bp, 6 predicted proteins | sample SAMEA3663015__metabat2_high_PE_009 | metagenome-assembled genome bin SAMEA3663015 (sample SAMEA3663015) | pig gut metagenome | biome: pig gut; feature: pig-associated habitat; material: faeces | place: France | collected 2012
CGGGGTTTACAAAACGCAGATACACATCCCTGTAGATTCCTCCGTAGAAGGTAAAGTCGGCAGACAGCGGCGGGATATCGGGATTGTGACGGTTGGTCAGAATGATTTGGAAATCATTGTCCCGGCCAAACTGAACATAGGGCGTGAGATCGAAATTGAAGCGTGTATAACCGCCCTTGTGTTCGCCAACAAGATTTCCGTTAACAAAGAGAGAAAGTTCCTGGTTGGCGCCTTCGAAATAGATATCCACGCAGCGTCCCTGCATCGATTCGGGAATATATATCTTACGCGAATAACTTGCAGTGCCCCTGTAATATCCCGGCTGGTCATCGTCTGCGTCCTGGGCATTCCAGGTGTGAGGGATGTCCACCACGGTGGCAGACTCGCCTTCGCGGGCAAAGTTCCACGCGTCATTGATTGTGTAAACAACTCTCTGCTGCGCATACAAAGCACTGAAAGAGAGCATCATAGCTATAGTCAACAATATTCTTCTCATAATCTTACGCTTATTTCACTGTTGTCATACTGGATTGTTTCCGAAACGCTTGAACCGTCTGCAAGATGCAGCGTAATATTCATCTGCACCTGTTCCGGCATACCGGGATATCGGCCTTTCCGATCGGCAAAAGTGAGTGTCCTCGCAGCATCGTCCCACGAGATGCTCACTTCAGAGCACAGGCCCTGCTCATAACGGTAAGAGTCACCTTCGTCGTCATACCAGACAAAGTTGCCGTCTGCCCCGGCATATACTGCTATTTCCAGACTGCTGTCCTTATGCTCGTCAGCCCACTGCTTGACGCCGGTCATAGGAATGATGGACCCCGCTCTGACAAATAGCGGGAGGCAGTCGCAACGGCTAGGTGACGTATGAACGCTTGCTGCCGCGCAAGGAGCCGAACTTTCAAACTCGTACCAAATACCACCCTCACACTGAGGCAGATAGGTCTCCACTACAGTTTGCTTGGATACGGGGCAAAATACAGGTCTTACATAAAACGCCGGTCCAAACATATATGCATAATTGACATTCAGAGCCGTGCTGTCTGACGGAAAATCCATTGCCGGATGTCTCATAAAGGTATATCCATCAGATGTAACCGCATGAGCAACAGAATAGATGTACGGAAGCAGCGCGTAGCGAAGTTTGATATATTTTACCTGATTGTCGTACCAGATGTCACCTTCCTCGCCGAACTGCCAAGGCTCGCGGGGAACGTCCGTTCCGTGCGAGCGGAAAAGCGGATTGAATGCGCCGAACTGGAACCATCTGGCATACAGTTCCTTATACTCCTCATCCTCAAGTCCCCGAGGGAACTGACCCTCTCTGCCAAAAACATAGAAGCCTCCTATGTCAGAAGTCCAGTAAGGTATGCCTGTGAGCGAAACGTTCAGTCCCGCAACCAACTGTTTATGAAAGACTTCCCAAGATGCAGAAATATCACCCGACCATACGGCGGCTGCATAGCGCTGCTGGGAAGCAAACGCAGAACGGGTAAGAATAAAGACTCTCCTCTCGCTGTCCCTTTCCCGCAAACGCGGATAGAGATCCTTCATCATTTCAAGAGAATACGCATTGAGATATCGATCAAATAGCCCCAAATATGTCATTCCGGCGGCCTTGGAGCGAGCTTCCTGGCCATCCTGGGTAAATCCGTCCCTGAACGAAGGTTCGGTTGCATCCAGCCAAAGCGCATCTACGCCGGTATCAAGGAGCGGTTCAAGATGTTCCCAGAATATATCTCGAGCCAGCGGATTGAATGCGTCAAAAACCTTATAGCCAGCCCAGGTTGCTTCATCAAAAAGGCCGCTCACGGTTTCCATCTCCTTATAGATATCCGTTTCAGGGCCGAATCCAGGCCACACGGAAAGCATGAGATTAACGTTTCCGCTCTTGTGTAGGTCAGCTATCCTTTCCGGAGCGCCAGCAAAGCCGGGAGCATCGAAACGCATTGAGTTCCAGTGCGGTTTGTCACCCCAGTACTCCCAGTCCTGAACTATGTTGTCCAGAGGAATTCTTCTTTGTCGGAACTGCCTCACGACCTCCTCGAGCTCGTCGAATGAGCGGTAGCGTTCCTTGGACTGCCAGAATCCGTAAGCCGAGCGCGGAAACATAGGGACGTCGCCGGTAAGCTGCCTGTAACCGGAAACAAGTTCATCGAGACATTCTCCCGCAACTATGTAATAATCAGCGGCATCAGCTACTTCCGAGGTAAAGCTGAACTGCTTCCCGTCATCGCAGAAATCAGTTGCAGAATAATTGTCCCAGAGTATGGCATAGCCTCCGGTGGTGACAAGATAAGGGTTTACGATATCCATATTTGCCTGCACCAGACGGGCGCTTTTGCCCCGGTAATTCGAATGACAGTCCTGGTAACCGCCAAGTCCGTAGAGAGCCTCGCTGCCTTGGCTGAGAAAGGTCTGGCGCAGCAGATAGGTCTGACCGTCCCCAAGTCTGTGGTCTGCAAACACCCGCCCTTTATCAGTCAGCAGGAGTTTGCCCTTGCCGTCATAAAAACGGATAAAACCGTTGCTTTTGTCAATTTCCACCTTCAGGGACTCGGAAAAAGCCTCTATAAAGTCGTCGCTCTCCCTGACCCGGCACTTTTCCGGAATGAAGCGAGCTACGGCCAGACTCCGGCGCTCCCTCCCGGCACCCTCCGGGGCAACGCTCACGTGAGCAATGCGGGGAGAAAAGAATTCTACCGTAAATTGTTGTCCCTCAATGCAATATTGCATACGGTCGCGCTTGCAGGAGCAAAGGGCGAGCAGGGAAAGGAGTATTATCGGCAAGCGTTTCATTTGAGCGAGTAGATATTGAAAGTGAGTTTGATGCTGCGGACTTCGACACCGTCAGAAAAACTTATTGCCGGCTTGCCCGGGCTGAAGTCAAATAGCGCTGCCGGAGGCAGCATACGAGCAGTTTTCCACTCTCCGCTGTCATCGGCGCGGAGTTTGCCCAGCACTTCCGTTCCGTCAGAGGAATTGCGGGACGAGCGCACGAAGAGGAAGTTGCGACCGCTGTCGAGGTACTGGAACTCGAGCGTACAATCGAAATTGTGGCTTTGAAGTTCTTCGGTGAGGGAGTCCTCCAGGAATATTTTCTTTTCGCATCCTTGGAGGCTGACGGTTCTGGTTTCTACCCGGCTGACAAGGCTTTCAAGTTCATCGTGGCAACCCTCGAGCAGTCGGGATGCCCGTTTGTAGCGTCCCTTCGAAATGAGAAGAGCGGCATTGTCAAGATCATTTGTCAGGCTGGAGACATCCGCCCCGCAAAGTTTGAGGAAACGGCACTGCTTGCGGGATTTGAAAAGCTTGAGAGGCAATTCGATACCGCTTTGGTCAATGCGTGGAATATCCTTGAAGCGGGAGGCATACTCAAGGGTGGAGAGCAGTTCGCGATAGCCGTTCTCGACGGTAGGTTCTATCTCGTGACCCTCGGTATAGTCGCTCCACGATGCTATGAATATCATATCCAGGCTGTCGGCAGATTCCATACAAAAATCCCACATAGTCCTGTAAGTTAGGCCTTCGTTTCGTGGAATGAGGAAGAAATGGCCTCTCCCCCAGCCTGCGCAGCCGCGGTTATCCATTCCCGGCATTACAAAACCGGACTTTATCTTATATGACGCCATGTCGCTGGCCCAAACCGAATCGCGAAAAGGTTCCATAAAGGCTATAAGATCCTCAGTTTCAGCATAATTATCCCAATATGGATGTTGTTCGTCCTGAGTTCTGACTCTTGCCGGAATCCAGGGCGTCGGCACCTCTCCGGCTTCTATCCAGGCATCCATATCGTCGCTGCGCTTCACGGCAACATATCTGCCGTCCTCGAGCCTGCCCCAGTCAGCCCAGCGGCGCAGCGCAACGGGCTCGGACATAGCTTCGGGCAATATTACGGATGACCTTACCTTCGACCATTCTTCAATTGTCGCTCCCGGGCCGAAGTGATAAAAGACAGGATAACCGTCCACGACAGGAGCAGTTGATACACTCAGCACGCTGTCAATCAGATATTGGTAGCACTTTACCATATAATCCGTCTTGGCCTCGCGGCTGTCAATCTCGGGATATATCTTTGTTATCCAGTTATAATACAGCCAGCCGTCGCACCAGTTGACTCCCACTTCAAAGTCATATTTCGCTGCGGCTTTCTGCATCGACTTGAGCAGCAGGTCGTTTTCGTGAGGGAAGAATCCCCACTCGATAAAGAATCCGTCAATGCCTGCAGTCTTTGCTTGAAGAATCTGATACTCAATCAGTTCCGGATCAAGATTTGACTGCATTCCGCAAAGGGGATAAGCCGTGGCGGCTATGTCGTGACGACCCTGACTGTCAATGAGGTCTGCATTGTAGCACAGTGTCTTGCGCCCTGTTGAGGACTGCGGGGTATCTGCATACATCTCCCAACGTCCCAGTTTGCCGTCGTGTTCGCGGGTGTAACGCACGCCGTGGTAGTCAGCATAGACTTTCTTGCCGTTTCCTTCGCCTCCCTGCGTGCAGGACAAGAGGACTGCCAGCAAGCAGAAAAAAACAAGTTTCAGAGATGTCCTTCCCATATATTATTCTGTAGGATAACTGAAAGAATTGTCCAGCCACCAGCGCGCCTTGTAAATCTTGGTTTCCGGCACGAGATAGACAGTCTTGCCGGTTTCGTCAATAAGGCGGTCGGCCCACCAGGACTCGCGCGGCTTGAGCATTATTATACCGTCAGGAGAGTTGCTCACGCTCTTGATATCAAGGATATTGAAACACTTTTCGCACACCGGGGCATCGGGATCGCTTACATCCACGGTGTAAACTCCGTTTAAGCTAGTCATCCACAGCTTGTTGGCCTCTCCGTAAACAGGATACAAGTCGTGGCCTCCCTTATCGTTTGCAAGATGGCATATTTCCTTGCGATTGACAAGGGCCGGCACTGTGGCATCATAATCAAATCTGTAAAGGGTCAGATTGCCGTCTTCAGCCTTGCCTGTCATAAAAAGGCAGGAGTGTTCCCTGCTCCAGACGGCATTGTGGGCATTGGGAACTTCGGCAGCAATAATGGCTTTGGCAGTATTGCTGTCCTCGCTCCTAATGAAGAGGCAAACCTGTCCGTAGCGGGACTCAACGGCAACTATATTACCGTCAGGCAGGATTTCGGCAGAATGTGGGTTTGGATGTTCGCCGCATTTGCCATAGAACAGAATTTCCTTGTCCTTTATGCGGACAAGGGCCACTGCTCCGCCGGAAGCCGTCATCAGAACGCAGCTTCCCCCGCAAACCGGCTTGACTTCGCTAGGGTTGACAAACCATTTCAGCTGTTCTTCGCTGAAACCGGCCTCGGCAGGGTTCCACTGCCATACAGGGACATTGGTTTCAGCATTGAGGATTACTACCGAGGCCGATGCCTGCTCCGCAAGCACTATTGCCTTTCGCGGCATTGTAAAGCCATTTTCAACAGGAGGCTGGTCGGTAGATTCCGAACAGGAACTCAGAATTCCGACCAAAATCATCATCAGGATATATTTCATAATCTCTACCAAAGACATTTGAATTTCACTTTCATATATGAGCTGAAACACTCGCCGGGAGCAGTCTTGTGAGGGCCGGTTCCAGGATATCGTCTGTAGTATTTGGCATAATTGCCTGTATCCCAGATATGCATTCGGCTTTGCTTTTCCATCTGCTCGTCATCTATTTGCGAATGCACGTAAATTTCAGTTCCGTTGTAATAGCTCCAGGCGTGATAATCCCCGCTGGCGGCACTTGCCAGCACCGTTGCACCGGAGCGATTGAATCTGACTTCCTTTCCGTCTGCACTGCAACCGTAGTCAGCCACGGAAGTGCCCGCGCAGCATATTCCGAAGTACCAGAAGAAATGTATTTCATCTCTCATCGTGAGAGTATTTCTCGTTTCGTATCCGCCATCGCCAAAGACGGTGGTCTTTTTGTGGTCGGCAATAACGTGATGGTCCGACCTCTCCTCCCTGCCATCGATCTTGAGAGCCGTCTTGTGCAGGGTAGAATTTTGTTCATAAGCGAAGCTGTCACATTCCGTCCATCCGAAAGAAGCAGAAAGCTTGTCAGAAGGAATGACTTGACCATCCATGACAAAACTTACCCCGCAGCCGGGTTCAAGGTCTATCCTCTCATCTCCGTGGAAGCCGCCAGTAAAGTCATAAGTATCTATGAATGAACCATTTTCCGTAAGCAGCCCGTAATCTTTTAGAACACACTCGCTTTCTCCGTCCGTAATTATCTTGTCAAGAACCTTTGTCATAGATGAAGTTTCGGCATTCCAAAGTCCCCTGTATGCCCAGTCGATGCGCCACAGGTCCATATACCTGAACTCTCCGTGGTCACAGTAGTGCCTGAGCCTGAAAACGATGAAAGCATCCTCAACAACGGAGTCTCGTACTGCGACGTTGAAATACTCTTCAGCACCGTCCTTTTCAAAACGAATCATCATAGGATGAGGACCTTCCGCTGCGGGCAGGGGTTCACGACACGCACAACAGCTGAAAAGAGCGGCAATTACAAGAAGTGAGAAATGCTTCATCGCATATTATTTAAAGCCGGGGATGTCCGGAAAAAGGGCATCCCCGACACAATATTAACAAATAAACCCGAGATTACCTATTATCATTGTCCTTGATGCAACGGACAGGCAATGCGTTGGCACGGTCGTTCTGCCCGTTCTGGAAGAGTTTGTCAGAAATCTTGATATAGAGGGTCTGACCCTGGGTAGCGGAGAAGTTCGTCCATACAAAGCCCTCATTTGCGCCACCGTCCTCACCGCAGGAGAAGAACTGGAGCTGGGTGCTTGTTGCATTTGCCCACTTGCAGGCAAGACGGCCTCCGGTAAGGAAGGTCAAACCGTCAACCATAGCTGCGCGCTTGCCTCTGGTGGTGGCATCGTTTGCAGTGAAAGTTGCTGAACCTGAAGCTACAAGAGCATCGACAGCAGGCTTTGACATTACCCTGTAACCCTTTGGACACGGATCATAGATCGACTTGGCACCTTCGGAAGCCTCTTCTCCCTCAACGCCCCAGAGGTCGGTTGTAGGATTGGTACACCACTCAGGGAATACGTTGTAGCTTTCCCTCTTGGCAATGATCATCTCACCAGGATGCGCAAGCGCGTCTTGAAGAGATACGGGACCCCAGATTGCAGGGTTGAACATATTGGTTTCCTCGTCGCACTCAGGTGACCACCAGCGGTTCCAGAAGGTAGGCATAGGACGACCCCACTGATAGTAGTTTACTGTTCTGTAAACAGGGTCGTTGTTACCCTTGCTGGTCTTGTTTGCAACCCAGGTATCGTACTGGGTGGTCGCCTGTCCGATGTACATAGGGAGGAATTCGTATCCGCCGACGTTTACGCTGGCGAACGGGTCGGTGCCGTCAGCGGCAACGTTCCAGAATGTCCAGGCCCAGAGCACCTTGCCATCCTTTTTCATAAGGAGGATAGGAGAGCCGGCAAATGCACCGGTGTTCTTGACGGTGACGGTCATGTTTTCGGTATCTACGATAGGCTCGGAATATTCGCTTGAAACGACACCTGACCCCTCAAACACTGCCAGGTTGTTTGCGGCGTTGGTGTAGATGTCTCCGTTGATGGTTTTCATCCACTCGAAGGTTACTCCTACCGGCTCGATGGCATTTGCGAAGCTTCCTCGGGCCTTGTAATCGAAGGTCACCTCGTCAGAGAGCTGTGCATTTGCAGAATATGTTGCTCCGTTGTAGGTCTGGCCGTTCTTGCACTGGATAAAGAAAGTGTTGGCAGGACCGTAAGCAACGCCTGAAGAAGGAACATAGCGGCTGTCGTCGGTAACGAACCACTTTACGTTGATCATACTCTCGCTGAGATTCTCTACGTTAATCTCGGTTGTCTTTCCAGCTACGAAATTCTTGCCGTCAATGCTCATTGGGATAGACCTCGAGCCCTCGTCGCCCTGGAGTTCCACAATCATTGTAATCTGCTTTCCGTCGAGGTTTGCGGGAATGATGTGCAGATAGATGGTCTGCTCTGCCACCTCGCTGAACTTCTTGGCAGCGCCGACACTTACGTAAGCTTCCTTGACACCTGCCGTCGGGGTAATTGTTCCGGAAGAAGGCTCGATGTCGAATTTGCCCGCAAGATCGGCATCCTCGCTGGCAATGCTGATCTTCTTCGGCGCATAGTCGGCAAATTCGGTCGAAGTCATCTTGATTGCAACGGTTGCAGTCAGAGGGGTGAGTTCGAACTTGAAAGTATCGTCAACGCCAGGGATTCCGCTTACGGAACCGTATGCAAATCCGTCGGTAGCGGTATTCGGCGCTGCCTGACTCTGGGCCTCGGCGATGGAAACACTGGAGAACTTGCCATTGAGGTAAACTACGTCCACATTATGCGGATAGTAAACCATAAACTTGTTCTCACCGGCGCTGAGAGTAAGAGGAATGGTGGTAAAGCAAGCGCTTGCCTTGCCAGCGTCTTCCGCCTTGATGGTAGCTTTTGCATTAAATGCAACGCCCTGTTTCTCAGAGAATACGCCAAGCACGGCGCCTTCCTTCCATGCAAAGCCGTCTGCCTTTACGCTTCCCTCAAGGGTGTAAGCAACATTGGCTTCCGGTGTCGGATAGTCCTCTCCTCCCGGCACAGGCTCCTTACAAGAAGCAACTGCTACGAGAGCGATGGTCAAAGGAAATAAATACTTTTTCATTTGTTTGATTATTAAGTGTTTATGATAATATTACCAATTAGCATTCTGTCCAAGTCCAGGGTTTACTCCACGCTGTTCTTCGGATATCGGAAGCCAGATCTTGTGATGCTGCCAGTTCTGCTTCAGTATAGTGATTCCCGTTTTGAGATAACTGTCAGCAGGATATTTGAGCAGTTCAGGGTCAGCGATTGCATCGACCTTTTCCTCAACCATATCCGGATTGAGACTTGCTATCTTTTCATCGATAAGATTGAATCGGATGAGGTCCCACTTGCGCGAAAACTCGAAGACGAGTTCCCTCTCCCTGCTTTCAAGAAGTTCTTCGAGGAAATTGTCCCTGTGATATGCTGCATTGAGTTTTGCAAAGAGCTGTTCATCGTTTCCGCAGGCACGTCTGAGGACGCTCTCGATCTGCTTCCTTGCCAAAGGCTCGTCTCCGCAGAAATAAAGAGCTTCAGCATACATAAGATAGACGTCAGCAAGTCGCATCAGAGGATAGGAAACCGCGTGCTGGTTATAGATACGCTGAATTTCGTCAATTCCACAGAGGCGGAACTTACCGGGGCACACCTGAATCCCGGCAACAGGCATATATGTCTGTGTTTCAGAATCATAGAGCGGATGATCAGTCATAAGAGGCTGTCCGTCGTCACCCATTACAGGATTACCCGAAGCATCCTTAACCTCGATTCTGGTCCTTGGAGGGGCAGGATTCCAATAAGTATAATCGTCCACCTTAACCGCGGTCTTTCCGTCAGATAAACGGCCGGTCATATTGTGGTCCCTTCGAGGATCTGCCGGATCGTACATATAGAATGCTCTCGGAGTCGGCACGAAACGTCCGCCCCAGACGGTCGGAGAGTCACCGTTGCAGGTCGGGGTCGGCAGGTAGAAGCTGTTCGGCCAGTGCCCCTCAGAGCCCGAAAGCGCCTGTTCTGCAAGGAAAAGGCATTCCTTGTACTGATCGCTCTTGGTCGTCTCGCGGAAGAGCTTCGTGTAGTCCGGAATAAGGGTATAGGAAGAATTCTCTATTACATCCTTGCAGGCATCGAGGGCCTTGCGGCTCATTGCGTCCGCGTCCACGAAAGCGAAGTCATTCAGCGGCTGCTCTGCGACCAGGTCCGCGCCTACGCCGTTGCGCTTGCAGGCAGCGAGATAATTGCAGATACGCGCGATATAGGCTGCAGCGGTGTACTTGTTTGCAGAAGATGTGGAGAGTATGCCTACAGGCTTGAGATTGGCGTAGGCAAAGTCCAGGTCTTCGAAGATGAGCTTGTACACTTCTTCCAGACTGGACCTCGGCTCGGTTCCGTCGGAATCGTATTCCAGCACGATTGGCACGCCTCCGAAGTTCCAGGCGAGATGATAATAGTAGAATGCTCTCAGGAAGCGGGCTTCGGCCTTGTACTGTATCTTGAGTTCGTCGCTTACCTCGCCCTGGTCGATGTAGTGGAGCATAGTGTTGCACCTGTTGATGCCGGTGTACATCACCTTCCACATTTCCCTTACGCACTGAGTGCTCTCGACGTAGTTAGCCCAGGACATCTCCAGTCCCTCGGTAGAGCCGGAAGTCTGCGCCACGAGATCGTCTGAAGGACAATTCATTATGTAGATCATTCCCTGCTCGTAACTGCCTCTCTGGACATTGCCAAGTCCAGGTATGCTATGCGTGTTGAGGGCCTCGTAGCAGGCGGTCAGAGCCATCTTGAGCGAAGTCTCGGTCTTGTAGAAATTCTCAGGCGAGGTCTGGGAATACGGGGTTTGGTCCAGGAAGGAAGCGTATTCGCACGAACTGAGAGACAGGGCGAGGACTATGGCTGAAAAATATGTAAGTTTCTTTTTCATTGTCTTTTAGAATTTGAGATTTGCTCCGAAAGTGAAGGTGCGTGGTTTCGGATAGGACATACGGTCAAATCCTGTAAAGAGGGCGTTGTTGGTGCTGACGTCAGGATCCATTCCGCTGTACTTTGTGAGCAAGAAGAGGTTGTCGGCACTGAGGCTGAGCTTGACCGACGAAAGATGCGCCTTCTTAAGCAGCGGGCTGTCAAAGGTATAGCTCAGGACAAGATTGCGCAATCTCAGATATGAACCGTCTTCGACATAATATGAAGAAGTCCAGGTATTGGTCTGGTTGAGCAGTCTGGAGTAGGTGTTTGAAGGATTCTCCGGTGTCCAATGGCCGTCCCAGGCCTCCTTGCGGAGGTTGTTGTACTGGGTATTTCCGGACTGTCCGGACTCGGTGCATAGCTTAAACTCGTTGAGAATGTCTCTTCCGCAAACTCCCTCGAAGAAGAACGAAAGCTCAAAACCATTGTAAGTGAAGGTATTGCCAAGACCGAGAGTAAAGTCAGGGTTGGAGTTGCTGATGACTGTCCTGTCAGCAGCGGTGATGATATTGTCGTCACCTGCGATGTCCTTGTACTTACGGTCACCAGGCTGTACGTTTACAGATGCAATGCTTACGACTCCTTCCTTGAGCTTGTAATCATAGAGATCGTAGGTTTCGGAAGAATTGGCTACCAGTTCTGCCGGCAGAGGGTCTGCGTTTGGCACGCCCTTGCGGTAGGCATAGAAGTCCGAGAGCTGGTAGTTGCCGTCTGCGACATAGCCGTAACCGATTCCTATAGGCTGTCCGACCATAATGCGCGAAATGTCGGTGGAAAGCTGTCCGTTAGGGATATTTACGCTGGTGTATTCGATTCCGCCTATGTCGAGCACCCTGTTCCTGGAAAGATCGAAGGTGAAGTTGGTTGACCAGGAGAAGCGGCTAGTCTGGATATTGTGGGACATAAGGCTCATCTCGACACCCTTGTTCTCGACACGTCCGAGATTCTGCCACTGCTGGTTGAATCCTGTCTGGGCGGGCAGGGTTGCGCGATAAAGCATATCTCTGGTGTCCTTGTAATAGAGGTCGATTACAAAGTCGAGCCTGTTCTTGAAAAGGCTTACGTCAAGTCCGAGGTCGTACTGATAAGTGGTTTCCCACTTGAGTCTGGTATTTGCCGAAGAAGACGGTGCCATACCCATAATTTCGGTTCCGTTTGAGGAATAGTAGTCGGTAGTCAGCAGCGACATCGTTGCATAGTTGGAGATACGGTCGTTTCCGGAAGCACCTGCACTGAAGCGCAGCTTGAACTGGTCAAGCCAGTCAACGTCCTGCATAAAAGGCTCTTCTGAGAGTCTCCAGGCAAATGAAGCCGAAGGGAAATAGCCCAAGCGGTTGCCTGCAGTGAATTTGGAGGAACCGTCGGCCCTCATATTGAAGGATACGTAATATCTCTGCTTGTAGTTGTAGCTTACGCGGCCGAAAGTTGACATCATCGTGCTGAAACTGTATCCTTCCTCAGGTTTTTCCGAAGTACCACCCTTGCTGATGTCAAATACACCTGTCGAGTAGTCCGCAAAGTCGTATGCACCGATTTTCAGGTTCTCGTTATGATACTCACTCATTTCGACACCTATCATCGCGTCAAAGTTGTGCGCATCACTCCAGCGTTTCTTGTAAGTGAGTGTAGCTGAGGTATTCCAACTGAAGGTATCCACCGTCTTGATGCGACCCAGACCGTTTTTCGGATAGCCCCAGGGG
>SAMEA3663015__coassemble_693_pt1 | contig 12121 bp, 6 predicted proteins | sample SAMEA3663015__metabat2_high_PE_009 | metagenome-assembled genome bin SAMEA3663015 (sample SAMEA3663015) | pig gut metagenome | biome: pig gut; feature: pig-associated habitat; material: faeces | place: France | collected 2012
GACGGGCAGATATACCTTTTTGCTAGACGTCACCGATGCAAGTGGCGAGAGCCGGCAGTTCAGCACTATGCTCTGCTATATCCCTGAGCTGATTTTCAACTCCTCCGTTGTCAATTCCGCTCCGGGTTCGGTGCGCTGCGGTCTGGAGGGCGCTTCTATAATCTGTTCCGACCATATACGTCTCAAGTTGAGCATTTTCTATTCCGATCCCCGGAAGTTCGCCGCGTCAGACGTTTCATTCGACTGGTCCATAGTTTCGGAAAAGGACACAGTATTGCGGGGCAATTCGAAAGTCCGTGAACTTGCCCAGGACGTTCTCGATATCGACATCTCTTCTCTGCCTGACGGACTGTATAGCTGCTTCATCAGGGCGAGTGCGCAAAATGCTTCCGGAGCCGTTTCGGGTCAGACGGCCGTTGAGGGTTTTGTAAAGCTTTCTCCTGATGCAAAATGCCTTCCTTCAGGTATTTCCGCGCTGGTTTGCGTTCCGGATGAGGGCCGCAGGCGCGTTTTTGTCGGTGCGTCCGAAGGGCCGCTTTGGATGGTGACCGATTTGGAAAACGGCAAGGGAGGGGTGGTTCCAAACGGCATCATTGGCCCGGATGCGACAGGAAAGGAAAGTCTCATCGTTATCGATCTTGACCGCAGTTATCCTTGCGAAAGGCTGAAAATCAACTTCTTATGGTTTAAGGACCGCAGCGGTGGCAACTGGAGTTACGAGTGGAACGCCCGCAGTACATCGGCATCCCTTCCGCTCTCGTTCGTCGGCTTCCGCGACAGGGTGAGCCCCGGAGGAGAATTCTCTTTAATCCTACAGTCCTCTCCGGACGTGGAGTGCGCCGTTGCCGTTTATGACGAGGCGATGGAGCAGTGGGCGAGCAACGTGTGGACTGCGTTTGCGCCGGTTCCGCTGCGTCTTCCGGAATGTCGGTACAGTACTGCCTGGGGCGATGACAGGTTGATTGAGCCTGAGTATGTTATTGGGTATGGTGGACGGCCAAGTGCGTTTGTCCGTGGAAAGTCAGCGACTTTTGCTGCTGCAAGTATGGAGGACGGTGCTGTCTTGGAAGAGGCTGAGTCAGTGTCTGTCAATGCCTTGCCTGCTTTGGATGCAGGCTCGGCGCTGGACCCTTCCGTGCCGCAGACTGTAAGGGATGACTTTTCGGAGGTTCTTTGCTGGCAACCGGCATTGAGGACAGATTCCGAGGGGCGCGCAAGGCTGAGCTTCAAGGCTTCGGACAAATTGTCGCGATTCCGTGTAAATGTCTTTGCCCATAACCGTAAGATGCAGTCGGCAGTGGCGGACAGCAGTTTTGTCGTTACCATCCCTGTGCGCATTTCCAGTTCGGTTCCGGCTTGCCTTTATGTCGGCAGTTCGGACAAGGCTTCGGATGAGTGCGTGCTTCCGGTGAGCGTCTCCAACAGTACTTCGGACAATGTCAGGGGAGTGCTTTCGGCAGCATTTTACGAAGGAGATGACTATCGCAAGTCCGTTCCATTTGCCCGTGAATCCTTCAGTGTTGAAGTCGGTGGCAACGAGGGTCTTGGCGTTAATGTCAGAGTCCCTGTCTGCAAGGGGGACCGCGTGGGTGTCCTTTTGTCTTTTGCTCCAGAAAATGCCTCGGACGCTGCTGACGCAGTATTTTACAGCATTGAGCTGAGGCGTGCGGAACGGCCTGTAATTGAGGCACATTCGGCTTTGCTTACCGATGATGGCGATTATCAGCGTATAGTTGATTCCCTGCGTGCAGCGTTTGTTAACTTCAGTCCTGACCAGGCTGTCGTGAGCAGAATCAGGATAGAGGATATGCTCCTTGAGGCAGTTCCTGCCCGCATCACTCCTCAGTCGGACAATGCCATTGATTTGAGCGAGGCGGTTTATGTAGCTGCTCTTGTTGACAAGATGGGGCTGAAGCGCGATGCGGAGGATATGGCTTCGGTGCTTGAGCGTCTGGAAAAGTGTTTCTGCGCCGATGGTGGTGTCAGCTGGTTCGAGACTATGGGTTCTTCTCAGCTTGTGACCGCCGTAGTCCTTGAGCGGATCCACTCGATAGTCTCTATGGGTCTTGAACTTCCTGAAAGCCTTATGGCGCGCATTCCGGCTGCGGTCAAGTATCTGGACAAGAGTTATTTCTCAGGCAATGACTCTTTGCTGCGTGACTTCTGGGGCCTCAGTATGGCTCAGTACATATACGTGAGGGCGATGTATGCTTCAGTTCCTTTCGACAGGTCCTGCGCTGACAAGAAGCAGCTTTCTTTGTTTGCAAAGGAGTTGCGTTCATACCTTGCTCCGTCAACCGAACGTGGCCTTGACGGAATGGTGCTGGCCAAGGCTCGTCGTCTTATGAGTCTGCAAATGCTTGATTGTAAGGATGGTGCCCGCTTGCTGGATAATTTGGGCGTGAGATTGCCTTCGGCAAGGATACGGCGTTCGCTCAATGCGGACATAGCTTCGCTCGAGCAGTATATCAGGCCGCATTGGAGCGGTGGTTGCTATTGTCCTAATGCCGTTATGCCGTTCAGGGGCCTGTTGGAGAGCGAACTCTATGCCCATTCGCTTTTGTGCAATCTTATGGATTCCGTGGGCCGCAAGGACCTTGCGGACGCGATCCGACTTTGGATAATGGTACAGAAGGAGACGCAGAAGTGGGAGAGCGATCCTGCTTATATAGAGGCACTTGCCTGTGTGGTTGAAGGCGGGCGCAGCGTGCTTGACTGCAGCGTCGTCGTGCTTGAGGCACAGGGTGTTAAGGCTTTTGAGGATGTGCGCAAGGCTGGAAACGAAATGTCAGTGGAGAGGGAATGGTATCTTGTCAGGGGAGCTGTGACTTCGCCTCTTGCCGATGGCGACTCCCTGTCAGTCGGTGACAGGCTGGAGGTCAGGTATCGCATCTGGAGCCGGGAGAATCGCAGTTTCGTTCATCTGAGCGCTCCTCGTCCTGCCTGCGTAACGCCGGTTCAGCCGCTTTCCGGGTCCTGCAGAGTGCAGTATCTGTCGTTTGACCTGCCGCTGTATGGACGTCAGAGCTCATATCGCAGCGTCGCCGGGGACCGCAGCGATTATTGGCTCGAGGTGCTTCCTGAGGAGGCGAGCGTGATTGTGGAGAGTTTCTATGTTTCCGCTTCCGGCCGTTTTGTCTGTCCTCCTGTCAGCATCGTTTCCACTTATGCGGACCATTATTGCGCAAATGACGATTCTGATGCTCCGATTTGTGTACAAGCTGACAAAAATTGATTATATTTGTTACCTGTCAAATTTGATCTATGTTGCTTGATGCCCATTATCTGATTGACGGCGTCCCTCAGGAATATACTCCTGAAGAGCTGTTGGAAGCCGTTGCCGATACCTGTCCGCAGGTGCCGGGTTCCGATGATGCGTGCAAGTCCGCGCAAGGGGACGAAGCAGACGGCAGAATTGTCATAGACGAGAGCATAGATCCTTCCATTGAAGCGCACGACTGGGATGCCCGCAAGGTTGATGAATATCTTGCGGCCGTCCGTTCAGCGCGCCTCCGTTTCCCTTTGCCGTTTGCGGACGTTGCCGCGCGCTGCCGTGTTGCCTCTTCGCTGATCGATGCGATATGGCAGTCGGGACATTTCGGCCTCCAGAATCTGGCTCTGAAGGGCGTGTGGAAGTGGAATTGTGCTCCCGTTGGCTCCAATGCCGCTTTTTATCGTTCCGTAAGTGCAGCGACCGAGTATATGGATGCGCTTGGCGTGCTTCTGCAGTCTTACCGTTGCTGTGATGCTGCTGCCTGCGACTTGTCTTTCAAGGCGGTGATTTCGCAACGCTCATGGGAAAGCGAAGACGACTTTGACCGTTACGGGAAAAAGCTTCCGGCTATGTCGGCCGCGAGGAAATGCCCCGGCAATCTGGTTCCGGATCCTTCCAGCTGGCTGGTTTATATTCCTTTCGAAACCTCGGATTATCGTCTCGGAGGCAGTTTGCTTGCCCAGTCCCAAGGTCTGGGAGGCGGCGTTAGCATTCAACTTAATGACCCGGACTATTTCATTGATTGCTACGAGGTTGTAAGGGAACTGGTCGAGGATGGAATCGTTATTTCAGGTGTGAGCGTAGGCGCAGGCGGATTGCTTGGTGCGGTTGACAGGCTGTGCAAGGACGGCCCCGGGGCAACCTTGGATATTTCGGGGATGTCAAGGGCCTTTGAAGAGGACAATGTGGTGCGGCTGCTGTTTTCGGAGGTTCCCGGAGTGGTGGTCCAGATAAGGGATATGGATTTTGATTATCTCGATGCCGAGCTGCTCCTGCAGGATGTGGCGTATTTTCCCCTTGGACATCCTTCGGTGCGATCGACTGCCGTGAGAGTCAAAAAGTCGGTAAAGAACGGCCTGCATACCATATTGGATGCGCTGATGCAGAAGGCGGAGGGCGAAGATTGATAAAGTAGAAACACTGAAACTGATACCATATTATGTCAAAATCAAAGATCTTTGTGTTGGATACCAACGTTATCCTTCACGACCACAAGGCTATCAGGCATTTTCAGGACAATGACCTGGTCATTCCCATTGCCGTGATTGAGGAACTTGACAAATTCAAGAAAGGCAATGATGCGCTGGCTTACAATGCCAGGGGATTTATGCGAGACATTGACCGCATTTCCGAAGGACGAAACTTTGGAAATGGTGGTATCCCCATAGGCAAGGGCTTGGGACTCATTAAGATAGAGCCGAATCATCCTTTCCCTGAGCAGTATCGTGACCTGTTCAGGGACGATATCCAGGATCACAGGATACTTGCTACCGCAATGTGGGTCAGGGACAATAACAAGGACAGGTTCGTCGCTCTTGTAACCAAGGACGTGAACCTCAGGATGAAGGCAAAGGCCGCCGGAATGGAGGTTCAGGACTACCTTACCGACAAGGTTGAGGAAAAGCGTATTGAGGATGCCCAGAAGGAGGTTCAGGTACGCATCGTTGAGGATGACGTGATGCAGGATATCTGCTATGGACCGGACAGTTCCGCTCCGTGGGATAGGATTGACGGCAGCCGTCCGTCCGCAAATCAGCTCTACAAGCTGCGATGGAAGGGGGATAAGGCATCGGCTCCGGTCTGCGCCCGTTTCGATGACCGCCGCAACCGGGTAGTGCTCGTAAAGCAGCGTGAGGCATACGGAATCCGTCCGAGAAACGATGAGCAGAAATTCGCTCTTGACGCCTGTCTCAATCCTGACGTTTCTCTGGTGGCCTTGACCGGAGGCGCCGGAACGGGAAAGACCCTGCTTGCCCTTGCGGCCGCTCTTCAGCAGGAGAAGTATTACGACCAGATTGTTATCTCAAGGCCTACAATCGTGCTTGGCAATCAGGATATTGGATATCTTCCTGGCGACCAGAAAACCAAGATGTCTCCGTTCCTGCAGCCGCTTATGGACAATCTCAACGTCATTAAGGAGCAGTTCAAGCCAAGCTCGCGCGAGGCTCTCAAGATAGAGAGCATGCTGACTCAGGAAAAACTCATCATCGAGCCGCTTGCGTACATACGCGGCCGTTCGATGGGCAAGTGCTATTTCATCATAGATGAGGCGCAGAATCTTACTCCTCACGAAATCAAAACCATAATAACCAGGGCCGGAGAGGGGACCAAGATGGTCTTTACCGGTGACATTTTCCAGATTGACCAGCCGTACCTTGACCAGTGGTCCAACGGTCTTACCCATCTTGAGCAGAAAATGGAGGGACAGCCTCTGTTCCAGCACGTTTTCCTGCGCAGGGGTGAACGCAGCGCGCTTAGCGATCTTGCTGCTAAGTTGTTGTAAACGACAGGTTGCCCGTTACGGAGTTTTTTTGTATCTTCGCGGTTTGAATTTACACTTAGAAAAATTTATACGATGTTAGAAAGCAAAAAGAGAGTCTATCGTTTCGGTGGTAAGACCGCCGAGGGCGATGGTTCAATGCGTGAGCTCCTTGGAGGAAAGGGAGCAAACCTTGCCGAGATGAGTCGTCTCGGAATGCCGGTTCCGGCAGGATTTACAATTACAACAGAGTGCTGTGCAGAGTATTACGCTCTTGGTGGCGGTTATTCTGATGAACTTAAGGCGGAAGTTGCCTCTGCCCTTGCTGCTACCGAGCAGCTTATGGGAAAGAAGTTCGGCGATGAGAATGACCCTCTCCTTGTTAGCTGCCGTTCAGGCGCTCGCAGTTCAATGCCGGGTATGATGGATACCATCCTCAATATCGGTCTTTGCTCTGCTACCATTCCTGGTATGATTGCAAAAACAGGCAACCCGCGTTTCGTCTATGACGCATACCGTCGTCTGATCATGATGTATTCTGACGTCGTTATGGAAAAGGCTGAGGGCATCGAACCTGCCGACGGCCAGGGAATCCGCCAGCAGCTCGACCGTATGATGGGCGAACTCAAGGAAGCTCGCGGCTACAAGTCCGATACCGATATCACCGCAGAGGAACTCAAGGAACTTTGCGACAGGTTCAAGGTGAAGGTTAAGGAAGTTCTCGGGGTCGAATTCCCTGACACCGCAGAGGCTCAGCTCTGGGGCTCGATCGGTGGCGTGTTCAAGAGCTGGAACGGAAAGCGCGCAATCGCATACCGCCGCATCGAGAAGATTCCTGATGACTGGGGTACTGCCGTAAACGTGCAGTCGATGGTATTTGGCAATATGGGCAGCAGCTCCGCTACCGGCGTGGCATTCTCACGCAACCCTGCCAGCGGTGACAACAAGTTCTATGGCGAGTGGCTCATCAATGCCCAGGGCGAGGATGTGGTTGCCGGTATCAGGACTCCTAACCCGCTCAATGAGGCTACCAAGACCGAGCATAACAAGGATCTCCAGTCTCTTGAGATGGCTATGCCAGAGGTTTACAAGGAGCTCGACGAAATCCGCAAACATCTCGAGGAGCACTTCCACGATATGCAGGATATAGAATTCACCATCCAGGAGGGCAAGCTCTGGATGCTGCAGTGCCGTATCGGCAAGCGTACCGGTATAGCCGCTCTCCAGATGGCGATGGATATGCTCGAGGAGGGTATGATCGATGAAAAGACCGCCGTTATGCGCGTGTCTCCTTCCCAGCTCGACGAAATCCTCCATCCTGTCCTCAAGCCTGAGTCAGAGAAGCTTGCAGCCGTTGTTGCAAAGGGACTTCCTGCATCTCCGGGCGGAGCCGTAGGTACTATCGTGTTTACTTCAGAGGCTGCCATGGAGGCCGCTGCTGCAGGCAAGAAGACCATTCTTATCCGTGAGGAGACTTCTCCTGAGGATATCGAGGGTATGAGGGCTTCTGCAGGTATCCTTACTACCCGCGGAGGTATGACCTCCCACGCTGCTCTCGTTGCCCGCGGATGGGGCAAGTGCTGCATCGTAGGTTGCGAGTCGATGAAGATCGACTTTGAAGCAAAGACCGTTTCATTCGGTTCTGATCCTACTGTATATAAGGAGGGTGACTGGTTCTCGCTCAACGGTTCCAAGGGTTACGTTTATGCTACCCGCATCGAGACTATGGACGCAAGCGAAAACCCTCTCTTCGTCAAGTTCATGAGCATCGTTGACAGGTATCGCCGTCTCGGAATCCGTACCAATGCCGATACTCCTGAGGATGCTGCACGCGCCCTTCAGTTCGGTGCGGAAGGCATAGGTCTGTTCCGTATCGAGCACATGTTCTACGGAAAGAACAGCGAGACCCCTCTCGCAAAGCTCCGCAAGATGATTATGAGCAGCTGCGACGAGGAGCGCGCTGCGGCTCTCGACGAGCTCGAACCGTTCATCAAGGCTTCCGTAAAGAACACCCTCAGGGTTATGGACGGCAAGCCGGTGGTATTCCGCCTGCTTGACCCGCCTCTGCACGAATTCGTCCCTAAGACTCCTGAGAAGGAGGCTGAGCTTGCAAAGGAACTCGGAATTTCCGTTGAGGAAATCGAGAAGCGTGGCGAGAGCCTGCACGAGGTCAACCCTATGATGGGTCTGCGCGGTGTGCGTCTGCACGTTGCTTATCCTCAGATTGCCGAGACCCAGTACCGTGCAATCTTCACCGCTACGGCAGAACTTCTTGCAGAAGGTCTCAACCCTCAGCCGGAGATTATGATCCCTGTGACCGTTTCTGCACGCGAGCTCGAGTTCCAGAAGGTTCTCTGCGAGAAGATTCGCGTCGAGGTAGAGAACAATCTCAAGCAGACTATCGAATACCACTTCGGTACCATGATCGAAATCCCTCGCGCTGCCCTCACCGCCGACAGGATGGCCCGTACTGCCGAATTCTTCAGCTTCGGTACCAACGACCTTACCCAGATGACCTTCGGTTTCTCTCGCGATGATGTCGGAACCTTTATGGGTAACTACCTGGGACACAAGATCCTCGATGCGGATCCGTTCCAGACCATCGATACCAAGGCAGTCGGCAAACTTGTGGAATATGGTATCCAGGGCGGACGCAGCAAGAGGCCTGACCTCAAGTGCGGTATCTGTGGAGAGCACGGTGGAGATCCTGATTCAGTTGCATTCTTCAACCGCATCGGTCTCGATTATGTAAGCTGCTCACCTTTCCGTGTGCCTATCGCTCGTCTTGCTGCCGCCCAGGCCGCTATCAATCAGAGCAAATAATCAATTAACAGCATAATTTTTATGAAACAGGACATTCAGATCTTCGATCTTATCCGTAAAGAAACCGAAAGGCAGAAGAACGGGCTCGAACTTATCGCATCGGAAAACTATGTGTCCGATGATGTGCTTAAGACTATGGGGTCCATCTGCACCAACAAGTATGCAGAAGGATATCCGGGCAAACGCTATTACGGCGGATGCGAGATCGTTGATCAGATTGAGCAACTGGCAATTGACAGACTCAAGTCTATTTATGGGGCTGAGTGGGCTAACGTTCAGCCGCATTCGGGAGCTCAGGCAAATATGGCTGTCATTATGGCAGTGCTGAAGCCGGGCGATACGTTTATGGGGCTTGATCTCAGCCAGGGAGGCCACCTTACCCACGGTTCTCCTGTCAATGCTTCCGGAATCCTCTACAATGCAGTCGCTTACGGACTTGATCCGGAGACGGGGCTTGTGGATTATGACAAGATGGAAGAATTGGCATTGGAAACAAAGCCGAAGCTTATCATCGGAGGCGCTTCCGCCTATTCCCGCGAGTGGGATTATGAGCGTATGCGTGCCATCGCTGACAAGGTAGGTGCACTGCTTTGGATCGATATGGCTCATACGGCTGGTCTTATCGCTGCCGGTCTGCTCAAGAATCCTGTTAAGTATGCTCATATCGTAACTTCTACCACACACAAGACCCTCCGTGGTCCGCGTGGCGGTATCATCTTGATAGGCAAGGACTTTGATGATCCTCAGGGTCGCACCACTCCTAAGGGTGTGGTAAAGAAGATGAGCCAGGTGCTCGACTCTTCGGTGTTCCCGGGTATCCAGGGAGGTCCTCTTGAGCACGTCATTGCTGCAAAGGCAGTTGCGTTCTTCGAGGCTCAGCAGCCTGAGTATGTCGAGTATCAGAAACAGGTGATTGCCAATGCCAAGGCAATGTGTGCCGAGTTTATCAAGCGCGGTTATAAGATTGTCAGCGGAGGTACGGATAACCACCTGATGCTCATAGACCTTCGCGGTAAGTTCGAAACCGTGAACGGTCGTCTTGCTGAAAAGGAACTTGAAAAGGCGGGAATCACCGTCAACAAGAATATGGTTCCTTTTGATACCAGGACTGCGTTCCAGACCAGCGGTTTGCGTGTCGGCACTCCTGCCATCACCTCCCGCGGCTTTGTGGAGAAGGATATGATTGACATTGTTGCACTTATTGACACGGTGCTCGAGTCTTGTGACAAGCATATCGCCGCCTTGTCTCTGAAGAAGGGTGAAACTCCTGATGAAGAGCAAGTTAAATCGCTTCAGGAACATAGCGCAGTGCTTGAAGATGTCAACCGTAAGGTTAGGCAGATGACAGCCGGCGTTCCACTGAACAAGTTCTGATGGTGCTTTTCTGAAGTTATGGCAGGTTTTGGTGACAATTTGTCACTGGCACGGACATTGATTAAATTACAGGCATCTCCGATATTGGAGATGCTTGTTTTGTTTTATAATAATAAACTATAATCATTATGATCAGACCATTAGCAGACAGAGTTCTTATTGAACCGAAGGAAGCAGAAACCAAGACAGCTTCAGGTATTTACATTCCGGATACGGCCAAGGAAAAGCCTCAGCAGGGTGCCGTGCTTGCAGCCGGTCCCGGCAAGAAGGATGAACCTATGGAGGTGAAGGTGGGTGACAACGTGCTTTACGGCAAGTATGCCGGAACCGAAGTTACCGTTGATGGTAAAACCTATCTTATTGTAAAACAGTCTGATATTCTGGCAATTCTTTAATCCGTTTTGAAATTATGGCAAAGGAAATAAAATTCAATGTCGATGTCCGTTCAAAAATGAAGGACGGCGCTGACGCACTTGCAAATGCAGTTAAGGTCACTCTAGGTCCAAAAGGACGTAATGTTGTGATTGATAAGAAGTTCGGTGCTCCTCAGGTTACCAAGGACGGTGTTACCGTAGCAAAGGAGGTTGAACTCGAGGATCGCTTTGAGAATATGGGTGCCCAGATGGTCAAGGAGGTAGCTTCAAAAACCAATGACCAGGCCGGTGACGGTACTACTACGGCTACCGTTCTTGCACAGGCTATCATCAATGTGGGTATCAAGAATGTAACCGCAGGTGCCAATCCTATGGATCTCAAGCGCGGTATTGACAAGGCCGTTGCAGCCGTTGTTTCGGACCTTCATAACCAGAGCAAGCAGGTAGGTGATGACTACTCCAAGATTGAGCAGGTCGGTACCGTCAGCGCAAATAACGACCAGTACATCGGCAAGCTCATTGCTGACGCTATGTCAAAGGTCGGTAAGGACGGTGTGATTACTGTTGAGGAGGCAAAGGGAACCGAGACTGAAGTCAAGGTTGTCGAAGGTATGCAGTTTGACCGTGGCTACATTTCATCTTACTTTATGACCAACGGAGACAAGATGGAGGCTGAACTCAAGAATGCCTACATTCTCGTTACCGACAAGAAGATCAGTACAATGAAGGATCTTCTCCCGGTTCTTGAACCTATCGCCCGCGAGGGAAGGGAGTTGCTTATCATTGCAGAAGACGTTGACGGTGAGGCACTTACTACCTTGGTTGTGAACAAGCTTCGCGGAACGCTCAAGATTGCTGCTGTAAAGGCTCCGGGTTTTGGCGACCGCCGCAAGGAGATGCTTCAGGATATCGCTATCCTTACCGGTGCTACCGTAATCTCTGAGGAGAGAGGCTATACTCTTGAAAATGCTACACTTGATATGCTTGGAAAGGCAGAGAAGGTTACCATTACAAAGGACAATACCACCATCGTTGGCGGTGCCGGCGACAAGAAGGCCATCGATGAGAGAACGGAATTTATCCGTAACCAGATCGAGGCAAGCACCTCTGACTATGACAAGGAGAAGCTCAAGGAGCGTCTTGGAAAGCTTTCCGGCGGTGTTGCAGTTCTTTATGTAGGTGCAACTACCGAGGTTGAGATGAAGGAGAAGAAGGATCGCGTTGAGGATGCGCTCAATGCTACCCGCGCAGCAGTTGAGGAGGGATATCTCCCTGGCGGTGGTGTAGCTTACATCCGCGCTGCATCCGCACTCCAGGACCTTACAGGGGACAATGAGGACGAAACTACCGGTATCCGCATCGTTGCCAAGGCAATCGAGGAGCCGCTCCGTCAGATTGCTGCCAACGCCGGTGTCGAGGGAAGCGTCATCATCCAGAAGATCAAGGAAGGACACGACGACTTCGGCTACAATGCCCGTACTGGCGAATTCGTCAATATGTTCGAGGCTGGTGTCATCGATCCGACCAAGGTAAGCCGCGTTGCCCTTGAAAATGCTGCATCAGTGGCTGGAATGTTCCTGACTACAGAATGTGGAATCGTTGACATTCCTGAACCGATGCCGGCTCCGGCAGCACCTGCAGGTGGAATGATGTAGTAGTACATTACATAATTTGATTGATTTGAAGTTTGTTTTGGGTCGGGCGACGCTTGTCGTCCCGGCCCTTTTTTATTGGGGGAGCCTGTCCTGGAGCGGTGTCTGGAGGGGCCCGGACCGGCCTCTGGAGGCCCTGGAGGCG
>SAMEA3663015__coassemble_701_pt1 | contig 12051 bp, 6 predicted proteins | sample SAMEA3663015__metabat2_high_PE_009 | metagenome-assembled genome bin SAMEA3663015 (sample SAMEA3663015) | pig gut metagenome | biome: pig gut; feature: pig-associated habitat; material: faeces | place: France | collected 2012
TACCTGACAGTAAGGTCGAGGATTCCGAATCCTCCCATAGACAGCCCGCTTCCGTAAATATGCTCAGTATCAACGAATCCCAGTGATATGAATGAGTCAAGCAGTTCTTTTACTCCAAAGAGCGAAGCAGAAATCGGCGCAGCCTCAGGGAATGTCCTGTTGGCGTTGTCAACCGGCCTTACGATGCTTACCCAATAATCCTCTTCCGGGCACTGCGGAGCTATCACTATCACATTCTGCAGTCCGGGATCGTTGAGCAGCAGTTTGCCTCCGTGGACAATCTGACGGCCGTTGTCGGTGCCCCTTTCGCCGGCGCCGTGCAGGAACAGCAGCACGGGATAGGACTCAGCAGGGTCAAATGCTTCCGGAAAGGCCACCTTGTAGGGAATGGTCTGTCCGAGTGACGAAACGAAGTTGCGGTCAACGAATTGTCTTCCCTGAACCAAACTGCAGAGCAATAGCAATGCAGTCGTTATCAATATTTTAAAGTGTTTCATCGCTAATGGAGTATGGTTTCAATCTGGTAAGTCCTGCCATCAGGCAAGGTCATTGAAATATAGTATTTTTTGCCTCGTGTGATGTTCTTGTCATCAAATGAGAATGTTGAAAGACCGGATTCGACATCCATTTCGTGAACCTGGACCTCGTCCATCGTTGAGCCTAACATTATCTTGAAGTTGGCCTTTCCCGCCTTTTCCGAGTAGAACTGCAGTTCGTACAATTCCCTGTCCGGATGAGCCATAAGGTCAACGATTCCTGTTTTTGAGTCGGCTACAACGAATGGGAATCCCTGCTTGAAAGATGGCTCGCCGATTCCGGCGCGTTCAAGTGCTTTCCTGACGTTTTCGTTTCTCATAAAGAGTTTCCAAATCAGTCCCGAGCGGTAGTTCTCCATCATCACGACAATAGGACCCTGGTCGATGGCGAGATGATTGCGGTTGGATGCGTTCTCGGACGGCTTGTACGAGTCTGCAAAGCCGAATTGTCCCTGACAGAGTTCGATCTTGTCGAGTTCGAGAAGTACTTGCGTTGAGTAGAAAGGCGTGTATGGGTAGGATGACAGTGCGGCTGTAGGTGCCATCACTCCGTCGTCGTTTTTCGGGTTCCTGGCGGAATATCCGGAAGTGCTTCCGGCTCCGTAGCAGGCGGTAAGTCCCCAGACCCCGTTTCTGTAGCCGTTCTCGGCAGGTGCTTCGTAGAGGCAGTAGTGTCGGTTTATCATCGTGTGAGAAACTACCTGCTGCCAATACCAGGCCTTGGAGTCCTGCATAAGGCGCGGGTCAAAACCCAGGAAACTGTAGTGACTGAAGAACAGCGGCCCTCCCTTTTCGTTCTTTCCTAGCGGAAGGGTATATCCGTTTACCTTTCTATCTGGAAATGCGGGTGCATTCCAGCCTTTTTCGTATATGTCGGGACTGATGGCGTGTTCCTCATTTGCTCCAAGTGCAAGCAGATAGGTTACGAAACATTCGTTCCATCCAGCAACCTTGAGAGAGTAGCGGTCTTCTAGCGAGTACCAGAGCCAATACAGGGCATCGCCGCCGTTTCCGGTGTAAGCCTTCCAGTCAACGCTATCATAGAGCTCGTCGATATCGTTGCGCAAAGCCGTCTCGGTTTCCGAGCTGCTGTCAAAGAATTCTTTGGCAACAATCAGTCCTTCAATCATATACGAAGTTTCTACTATGTCTCCGCAGGCTTTCTGATCACCAAATGCAACATAGGATCCGTCCGGATTGTGCCAATGGGACCATACGCCCTGGTATCTGTCGGCGCTTTTGAGAAAATCAATCATTTTTCTGATTCTCGATACGCCTTCCTCCCTGCTTATCCATCCGCGTTCTACGCCGACAACGATAGCCATCGCTCCGAATCCCGAACCTCCTATTGTAATGGTGTTGCCGCGGTTGTTGCCTTCCAGCGCCATCCCGCTTTGAGGTTCGGCCCCTTCATAAAAGTAGTTGAATGCAGCTTTCTGCTGCCTGTCAAGCACCTTTCTGACGCTGGCCGGAGTATATGTCTGGTCTCCTTTTGAGTAAACGGGAGTATCTGTACCTCCTGCAGGCGGTTCTTTTCCCTGGCAGGACACCGACAGGAGGGACATAAAGAGAATTGTTGCAATTATTCTGAACATCTGCTGCTAATAACCTGGGTTTTGGGTAAGAATTCCGTTGGAAGCGTCAATCTGCTTCTGAGGAATAGGATACAACTCGTGGCAACCCTCTTTGAAACCTGTAATCTTGTCGGTTTCACCCCAGCGTATGAGGTCGAAGTAGCGCTCGAACTCCATAGCAAGTTCAAATCGCCTTTCCGTATGGATTGCCTCCCTGAGTTCTGCCTGTACGTCAGTAGTGATCTCCGGCAGCTTGCTGGAGTCGCCTCCGCGAGCACGGGCCCTGACCATTTCCAGTTTTTCCCTTGCCTCAGCAAGGTTGCCGAGCTCACAGGCACATTCGGCGTGCATCAGCACAATGTCAGAATACCTGATTAGACGTATGTTGAGCCACTGGCCGCCGGCAGTGTTCCTGTTGTACATCTGCTGCTCGTAAAGAGGGGCGTAAACCTTTGCGTTGTAGTGCGGATTCGGCACTGCAGCTGACTTGAAGGTGACTCCCTCGCGCACGTCTCCGTCGCTGAGCACGGTAGCGTGATAGCGCGGGTCGCCTGCCATATCGTTGCGCAGAAGCTCGCTCGGGCCGTTCATTCCCCAACCACCGTTCGGCTGGCCGCGGAAGCCCTGGATGCTTGCCCACTGGTGGTTGCCGGCACTGTTGATGCTGAGCGACGGCTTGTAGTCGAGGTCCATTTCGTAGATTGATTCCGGGCCGAATTCTTCCTTCTCAGTCCATATCTGGTCGAACGGGGTCGAGAGGTCGTTGTCGCCGGAGTTTATAATTTCGCCGGTCCATTTCATGCAGTTGGCCCAGTCTTTCTCATACATGTAGATTTTTGCAAGCACCGCCCTGGCGGAATTTTGGCTGACCCTGCCGAGGTCGCCGTCGGCTACAAGGGCCTTGCGGGTCCTCAGGTGCGGTATTGCCCATTCGAGCTGGCTGATGATGTTTGCATTGATTTCGTTCTTGTCTGTTCTTGCAGGTGTCTTTTCGTCCTGTCCGAGTTCCCGGTCAACGTATGGGACATCGCCGAATGCCTGGATAAGCCTGAAATATGCCTGTGCCCTGATTGTAAGAGCCTGCGCCTTATAGTAGTTGGCCTCTTCCTCGGTGATGTTTTTGTCGAACTGTCCGGCAGACTCGGCATAGCTGATAGTCCTGTTGCAGTATTTGATAACGTTGTACCAGGCAACATAATACTGGTTCACCACGCCTGCGCTGGCATCCCAGGTGTGCGCGTCGATGATTTTGGCCCAGGACATATCCGAAGCGGTACTTCCCTTGTCTGCGTCGTCAGTGCTTATGCAGTGCAGGGTAGGTGCCGAAGCGTTGAAGTCATAACTGTGCTGGTATGCGTATGCGTTGGCGAGTTCTCCCTCTATGAGGATGGAATATGGTACATCGTCCGGAACGTAATTTCCTTCGTGCCACTGTCCGTGCGGATATCTGTCCAGGAATTCTCCGCTGCAGGAGCTCAGGGCAAGCATTGCCGCTGCCGCCAGGATGGAGTATGATGTCTTTTTCATTGTTTCTGTTGATTAAAAGGTCAGGTTGATACCGAATGTGTAAGTGCTTGGAATAGGGAATGAACCTCCGTCGTCAATGTTGGCTGAAAGTATGCCTCCGCCTATTTCAGGAGAGTAGCTGGTAGTGTGCTTTACGGTAAACGGATTCTGCGTCTGGACGTAAAGATACAGATTGTGCATTCCTATGGCGTTGAGAAGCTTCTTCGGTACGGTGTAACCGAGCTGTATATTCCTGATTCTGAAGTAAGAACCGTCTTCTATTGCATTTGTTGAGCACAGCTGGTTCTGAGGCCTGGTCGAGTCAAGGATAGGGAGGGTGTTGGATGTGTTCTCTCCGTGCCAGCGATTGAGCTGAACCTTGTAGTAGTTGTACTGTGCATAGGTCTGCCAGAACTTGGTGTTGAGAATCTCGACTCCTGATACGCCGTTGACGTCGCAGGCAAGGTCAAAGCCCTTCCAGCTTAACTTGAGGGAGGCTCCGTAAATGAATGAAGGAATGGTCTTTCCGATGAAAGTACGGTCCTTGTCATTGAAAGATCCGTCGTTGTTAAGGTCAGCATACCTGATGTCACCAGGCTTGAACTCGTAAGAAGACTTGTGAGCTGCGGTCCACTCGTCAACTTCCTTCTGGTTCTGGAAGATTCCTTCAGCAACGTAACCGTAGAAAGAACCTACAGGCTGTCCCACGTCAGTGCGGTGGTAGTTGCCTGAAGTGATGTAGCTGTTGTCGTTTCCGAGAGCAAGTACTCTGTTCTTGACGGTTGAACCGTTGATGCTGAGGTTGTATCCGAAGTCACCTATCCTGTCTTCCCAGGAAATGACGTATTCAAATCCCTGATTGCTGAGGGAACCTGCATTAGTTACTGCGTAACCGCTTCCTACAGAGATGGTTGGGGCAACGTGAGCAAGAAGGTCTTCGGTCTTCTTGTAGTAATAGCCAAGATCGAGGTTGAGCCTGTTCCTGAACATTTTGATGTCAGTTCCGATGTCGAATGTCGAAACTACCTCCCAGTGAATGTTCTGGTCAACCTGATATGAAGTTACAGGAATGTAATAGGTGTTTCCTCCGGAAATGATGGTGGTCCCCATAGGATTGATGGTCGGGTATGCAAGGTAGTCGCCTATCTTGTCGTTTCCGGCAAATCCGTAGCTGGTTCTCAGTTTCCAGAAATTCAGATGGTCAAGTCCCTGCATAAAAGGCTCGTCGGAAATGACCCAGCCCAGACCGAGAGAAGGGAAAAGACCCCAGCGGTGATTCCTTCCGAACTTGGAAGAACCGTCATATCGTATGGTTGCGGTAAGGAGGTAACGGTCGAGCAGACTTGCGTTTACGCGTCCGAGGTATGAGAGGAATGCGTTGGATGAGTACCAGTCGCTGTTTTTCTTTGACTTAGGGTCTCCAAGGTTGAGCATCCTCATATCTTCCGGGATTGTCCAGTACGTTCCGTTGATAAGAGTGTCACAGCTTGCGCTGAATCCGCTGCCGATGTACTCTTTCGCGGTAAAGCCGGCCATTGCGTTGAGCCTGAACTTGTCTGTCACCTTGTTGTAGGTAAGTGTGATGTCGGCCTGACGCTTTTTGCTGAGACTCATCGACCTGCTGAACGAGGTATAACGGCTGTACTGCGAAGATGCTGATCCACCGTTTGTTACATAATACTTCGGATTGTAGGAGTCAGATACTCCGAAGTTGTAGTCGAGATAACCTGCCGCCTTGAAGGTGAAGTCTTTGAGGAAATATATCTCGACAAATCCGTTGAGCAGTCCCTGATATGCATTGTTATGGGAATTGCCTCTTCCAATGTACATTGATGCGAGCGGGTTGCCGACATCCTTCTGGATATTGTCTGCCGGATGGAAGTACGAGCCGAGATTGGTCTCATCCCAGTAATCTTCGGAATCCCAAGGGGAATAGGTCGGGATGACTCTCGCCGCGCTGCTCAGCGATACGTTTGCCGGGTCGGACTGTCTGGCGCGAATGTTTGCCTGAACGCCGACCTTCATCCATTCTCCCACCTTGTACTCGTTGTTGGTGCGCAGATTTACATTGTCGTATGAGTTGAACTTGACAACACCTTCATTATGAAGGAAACTCAGCGAAGTGGTTGAAGAACCCGCTTTTCCTCCCTTTGCGAGAGTGATGTTGTGGTTGGTATAGAATGCCGGTCTGAGCACGAGGTCGATCCAGTCCGTTCCCTTTCCGGTAAGTTCAGGAACCCAAGTCTCCGCCTCCGGGTCCATATTCTTGAGCAACTCATTGTAGAGCAGTGTAAATTCGTCTGCATCACAGAGTTGCAGCCTGTCTCTGTCGTGAACGACATTGACGCCGGCCGAACCGCTATAACTTACCTTTGTGCCTTCCGAGTCAGCCTTCTTTGTTGTAATGATGATGACACCGTTGGCTCCCTGGACACCGAACATTGCCGTAGATGACGCATCCTTGAGGACTTCCATTGAAGCAATGTCGTTGACGTTGAGCCAGCTGATGTTGTCAGTAAGCATATTGTCAACAACATAGAGAGGCGTTGTGCTTGCCCTGACGGTGGAAACACCTCGAAGGGTGATGCTTGGGCTTCCGTCGGCGGCTCCGGAGTTGATGACATAAAGTCCCGGAACTTTTCCCTGCAAAGCGCTTAGCGGGTTGTTCGCCGGGGTGTTTTTCAATGCTTCTCCGCTGACAACGGTAATGGATCCCGTGATGTCCTTTTTTCTCTGAGTACCGTATCCTACAACAACCGACTCTTCAAGGTCAATTGCCTGCGGTACCATAGTAATGTCATAGTTGCCTGAGCTCTTTACGGTCAGGCTGACCGCTTTCATGCCGCTGAGTTCAAACTTCAGGGTTGAACCCGGTTCGACAAGAATTGAATAGGCTCCGTTGTAATCCGTCTCTGTGTAGTTGTTGCCTATTGAAACGGCAACTTCGGGGAGCGGTTCTCCGTTGTCTGAAGCAGTAACCTTGCCTCGGACTTCAATCCTGCCCTGTCCCCACGACACCTGCAATGCGGACAGAAGCGCAAACAAAATGATAAGAGTTTTTTTCATAACCGAATGTGGCTAGTTATTAGTGTTTCGGCAAATGTAAATACTTGAAACAAATTTTACTTACAAACTTGTCACTGTTAAAACACTACAAGCAGCAGAATGCAAGGTGTGCAGGACACTACAATTCTACTACTTTTATTATAATAATCTGATAATCAGATGGGTAATTTTACCTTTTGATGCTTGAAAGATACTTGTTGAGGGGTATGGACGAGTCAACTCCAAGCTTTTTACGCAGGCGGTATTTTGCTGCTTCAGCTCCTTTAAGCGATATTCCCATCACTTCTGCAAGTTCTTTCGTCGACATATTGAGCCTGAGGTATGCGCAGATTCTCAGGTCGTTTGAAGTCAGGTCAGGGTGCTTCTCGCTCAATGTCCTGAAAAATGCATGATGGATGAGGTCGAAATTGTTGTAGAACTGCTCCCAGTCATTCTGCGTCGTTTCACCGTCTTCGATGATCGAAACAAGACCGTCATATTGTGCCTTCGTCAGACATTTGTCCTTGCCGAACCTTAACCGGCCTAGTTCTTCCTTCATTTTTTCAAGCACTCTGTTGCGTCGTGACTCGATGAGCGAGTATGTTGCGAGTTCCTTGCTCTTAAGCAGAAGTGACTGTTCCAGCTGTTCGTTCCTGATGGTAATTATTTCCTTTTCCTTTTCTTCCTCCAAACGCTGCTCCTGTCGGCGCATAAGCACGATAACGTAACGCATGATTCCCAGACCCACCAGTCCTGCCAGTATGATGTAAGCAATGATGGCATACCACGAAGCGAATGGAGAGGCCTTTACGGTAACAGGCAGCGTCATAAGCGCCTTGCTGCCTTCAAGGCCGTCATCAATCCATAACTGCAGGCTGTATGAGCCCCGAGGTAAGTGCTGATACCTTATTGAAAGGTTGTTCCCCAGTGTATGAGGTGCATAGTCGAACGGGACGAGTTCGCACTTCACCGAAGGATTGCAGTATTTTTCACCGTTGACGGCAAATGTCAGGCTGAGAGAAGAGTTGTTCTTGAGGGTCAACTCTTTATGGTCCAGTTCCATGATTTCCTGTCTCTCGCCGTAATAGGCGTGGATGCCTGAAACGCATATCGAAGAACTGTCCAGGCGCTGTGCTTCTGATGTCGTGTGTACAAGATATCCGTCATCGACGCTGAACAGATATCTGTTCCCCGGCAATGAAATGACCGACTCGAATTGCTCCGTCAGATTGACATTCAGGTCGTTGCAATCGACTCTGTCCAAAATGGAAACCATATCGTTGCTGAATCTTATCAGCAGCGCATCATTTTTCCTTATCAGCCAGTATCTGTCAAGCCCGACGTCCACGACCCTCCTGCAATCACGGTAGCGGCCGACTGCATCGTTGATTATGTCGAATGGCTTGAAGTCATCGGCAATTTCGTCATAGTACAGGAATCCGTCAGAATTGTGGAACAATACCCGGCCTCCCATCTTGCATATCCTGGTTCCCTGCAGTTCATATTCGGTTTCGCTCTCGACCTGCCGTCCGTCGTCGCTCAGCACTATCCTGTAAAGATTCCGGTACATATGTTCTATCCATATGTTGCCAAGAAAATCTATTTCCAGATTCTTCGCCGGCCGCAGGAATCCATTTACGACATTCCTGAATACAAGATCATCCCCGCTCTCTTCGTAAAGGTATAGATGAGTGAACGTCCCCTGTACCAATATCTCGCTGCCGTCCCTGAGTTTCATCCTCTTGGGAACAATGCCTCCCGGAGCGTTGGAAACCTGATGCAATTCTCCATCCTTATAAATGTAGGACGAATTGTTTTCTCCTACCAGTACGTTTCCACCGGTTTCGAAAAGACTCCATATCTGTTTGTTATTCAAGATGGATGTCGCTTTTCCGACCGTAAGGTCATCGGAGCTGAGGCTGAAAACGTTCAAACCGTGGTTTGTCCCGACATAGAGCCTGTCATCATATAGCAGCGAGGATGTAAGTTTTCCGGGATCATAACCTTCGAGAGAAAGATAGCTGTCACCGTTTCTGAATACTACCGCTATGCCTTTGTCCAGCGCGCACCATATATTGCCTGTGCTGTCTTCCAGCAATGCAAGTATCGTGTTGTCAATCAGCCCATTTGCTGACGATATGTGCCACAATGGATTCCCTTTGGAGTCAAATGAACGTATGCCGCTTGAAATGAATCCGACAATAATGTCGCCGTTTTTGCATTGAATGGCCCTGTTTGCGACATCCCAGTTTTTCTCCAAATTGTCCAACCTTCTTGCGACGCCTTCTTCAATCCTGTACAGTCCATCCCTCGCAGTAACGACGATTCTGCTACCGTCGCTGTCGCTGAAGATCTTGAGAACCGTGCCCGGAACAGGTGGCAGTTCTGCCGTTTCGTAAGAGTCGCCAATTCCGTCATAACGCCTTGCCGGACCCGAAAACGGTGAAAGATACAGGTATCGGTCGGGCTGGTAGAAATATGTGGTCGCAGCATTCTGTCTTGTTATGCTTCCGTCATCAATGTTGTAAACGTAGTAACAGGAAAAGTATATGAAGAATATCTGATTGCGAATCCGGGTGATATACCATATTTCGTCATTGTCGCTTGCCGCAACGTAGGATTTTTCGTACAGGGAAGTATAGTGCAGTTCCCCTGTGCGGTCATATTCCGCATAACCGAATTCCTTGAAAGACCCCAGGTAAAGCCTGTCCTGCTCCCCGTCGTAGTATAGTGACCGTACGATTGCGTTTTCGTTGTCCTTGAACGGACGGAACCTGGACCATCCCTTGCCGTTGAACCTCAACAGGCAATTGTTGTTTCCGACATAAATGTATCCCCTGCAGTCCTGTGCCAGCGCCCAATTCTGACTCATCGCGTCATATTCTGACGGCGTGAAGTTGCGGAAAAACGGCACCGGCAAAGCTTCCGAAAGCCTGCAGGACAATAAAAACAGAACGAGTGGCAGTATGTATTTTTTCATGATTCCTGACTATCTTTGCGGTTCAAAATACAAATATGGAAAAAATACTTTTTGTTTGCCACGGAAACATATGCCGTTCGCCTATGGCAGAATTCATTTTCAAGGCCCTTGTGCGGGCGAGGGGGCTTGAGGACAGTTATTATGCCGAGAGCGCCGCGGTCTCGTGTGAAGAACTCGGCAATCCCATCTATCCGCCGGCAAGACGCTGCCTTGCCCAGCACGGGGTGCAGTTCGACAGCGACAAGCGCGCCAGACGCGTGCAGGCTTCGGATTACGACCGTTTTGACAGGATTATCTGTATGGACGCTTCCAACCTGCGGCTGATAAAGAGGATAATCCCCGAGGACCCGAAAGGAAAGGTCTGCCTTATGATGTCGTTCACCGGCAGAAGCCGCGACGTGGCAGACCCTTGGTATACAGGCGATTTCGAGACTTCTTTCCAGGATATACTCTCTGCCTGCGAGGCTATGCTGGACGCCTCATAGGCGCTATTCGTTCCAGTCTATCCAGACCTTGCGATGGTGGTCTCCGGTAGATGATTTCATCATCAAAACCGTTGAAACAATTTCCTCCCTTACCCTTTGATAATTTAGGATTAATTGTTAACTTGAAACGATTTTTAACACAACGATAATTATTAACACTAGATTAATATGAGAACTAAGATTTCTGAAAAATTTGCACAGCTTTTCGGCTGTGAGGGAGAGTTTTTCGCATCTCCCGGTCGTATCAACCTTATCGGCGAACACACTGACTACAATGGAGGTTTCGTGTTCCCAGGCGCAGTTGACTGCGGCATAATGGCCGAAATCAAGTTGAACGGCAGCGACAAGGTATGTGCGTATTCGATTGATATGGATGAATATGCCGAATTTGGTCTCAACGAGGAGGACGCTCCTTCCCAGGGCTGGGCGAAATATATTTTCGGCGTATGCCGCGAAACCATAAAGAGGGGTGGAAAGATTTCAGGTTTCAATACCGTTTTTGCAGGTGACGTGCCTCTCGGAGCCGGAATGTCATCTTCTGCAGCGCTCGAGAGCACTTTTGCCTATGCGCTCAGCTATCTTTTCGGCCTCGATACCGACAGGTTCGAGCTTGCCCGCATAGGTCAGGCAACCGAGCACAACTACATCGGCGTGAAGTGCGGAATCATGGACCAGTTCGCTTCCTGCTTCGGAAAGAAGGGCAATCTTATGAGGCTTGACTGCCGTTCGATGGAATTTGAATACTTCCCGTTCGATCCTGAGCAGCACGGCTACAAGCTGGTGCTTCTCAATTCCTGTGTGAAGCACGAGCTGGTCGGTTCGCCTTACAACGACCGTCGCGCATCCTGCGAGAGGGTGGCTGCCGCTCTCGGACAGGAATTCCTCCGTGGCGCTACTATGGAGCAGCTTGATGCCATAAAGGACAGCATCAGCGATGAGGACTACAGGCGCGCGAGATATGTGATTGGCGAGGAAAAGAGGGTGCTTGATGTCTGCGAAGCTCTCGAAAAGGGTGATTATGAGACAGTTGGCGAAAGGATGTATGAGACTCACTGGGGTATGTCCAAGGATTATGAAGTGTCCTGCGTGGAACTTGATTTTCTTGCGACAGTTGCCAAGGAGTGTGGCGTAACGGGATGCCGCATTATGGGCGGTGGATTCGGAGGCTGCACCATCAACCTCGTCAAGACGGAACTTTATGACAATTTCATAACAACTGCAAAGCAGAAATTTGCCGCCGAGTATGGTCACGAGCCTAAGGTCATATCGGTAGTCATTTCTGACGGAGCACGAAAACTCGACTGATATGCTTTTCCACGTTTACGGTGATGCTGCGGTCTGGCAATGGATTGCCATGATCGGAGTCCTGCTGGGACTTATCCTTCTCAATGAATTTTCAAGAAGAAGCAAGTTCGGCGGTATCTTTATGTTTTTTGCTGTCCCGCTGGCGCTCACGGCTTATTTCGTAGCCATACAGATAGGTGCCGCAAGCGGTGCCGAGTGGGCCCTCAAGAACCAGACCTATGTATATATGAACGGCTGGTTCCACTATGCCAAGATTTACGCTGCCCTGGCCGGATGTATAGGCTTTATGATGATAAAGTACGGGTGGGGAATAGGTAAACAGCACTGGTTCAAATGTTTTCCGTTTGTGATTGTCGCCATCAATATCCTCATTGCAGTCGCGTCTGACTTTGAAACTGCATACAAGGGATGGTATCACTGGTTCCTTTCAAACGAGGATGTATGGCTCTATGGCGGATGGCATAACGTGATGAACGGTCTTGCCGGTATCATCAACATATTCTGTATGACTGCCTGGTGGAGCGTTTATGCTTCCAAGGACAAGACGGATATGCTTTGGCCCGATATGACCTGGGTTTATATTGTAGTATATGATGTATGGAACTTTGCATACACATACA
>SAMEA3663015__coassemble_756_pt1 | contig 11551 bp, 10 predicted proteins | sample SAMEA3663015__metabat2_high_PE_009 | metagenome-assembled genome bin SAMEA3663015 (sample SAMEA3663015) | pig gut metagenome | biome: pig gut; feature: pig-associated habitat; material: faeces | place: France | collected 2012
GAAAGTTCTTTTTGAGAATATCGCCTTCAATATAAACGAAGGCGACAAGATTGCCTTGATTGCACCTAACGGCACGGGCAAGACTTCTCTGCTGAGGATACTTGCCGGGGAGGACAAGTCCGACTCCGGAGGCAGGATAATCTTCCTCAAGGACATCAGCATAGCTTTTCTCGAGCAGGACTACTCCTACGACCCGACGCTCAGCATCAGCGAACAGATTCACGCCCACGCCGCTCCGCATCTGCAGAAGATGCACGAAGACCGTCTCGCCCGCTTCGAAGTCAAGCTGGCAGAATTGTCCGGAACCTTCAGACTCGGCAGCCTCTCGCGCAGGATGGACTCTCTCTCCGGCGGCGAGGTCAAGCGGGTCGCCCTCTGCGAGATGCTCGCCATCGAAGCCGAATTCTTCATTATGGACGAGCCGACCAATCACCTGGACATCGAGGCGATCGAGGCTCTGGAGCAGATCCTGGGTCGCAGCCGCTGCACCCTGCTGATGGTGACCCACGATAGGTATTTCCTTGACAGAGTGTGCAATACGGTGATGGAACTGGACCGCGGCAGCGTATATTTGTATAGGGGTAACTATCAGAATTATCTCGAAAAACGCTCGGAGCGCATAGCCAACTACAACGCCGAGACCGACAAGGTCCGCAACCTGCTCCGCCGTGAACTCGAGTGGATTCACGCTACCCCCTGCGCCAGGACTGGCAAGGCGAAGTACAGAATCAATGCATTCCACGAGCTTTCCGAGAGGGCGTCCCAGGCCTATGTCACCAAGCAGGTAAGCCTCGATGGAGTGGGAAGCGCCTCCCGTCTGGGAAATAAGATAATCAACTGCAAATCAGTTTCTTACTACTGGGAGGGGCAGTGTATGCTGGACTCGTTTACATACAACTTCCAGCGCTACGACAAGATTGGTATCGTAGGCCGCAACGGGGTAGGCAAGAGCACTTTCCTGGATTTGCTTACCGGTGCGCTCGAACCGCAGTCGGGCATCATTGACAGGGGAGAGTCCCTTCGCATCGGCTACTACCATCAGGAAGGAATCAGCTTCGACCCGGGCGACACGGTGCTCGACATCTGTCCGGACACGCGCCTGCTCGGCCGCTTCCTCTTCCCTCACGATATGCTCTCGACCCGCATCGACAAGCTCTCCGGCGGCGAAAAGCGGCGGCTCTACCTGCTGACCATCCTGATGAAGGAACCCAATCTGCTCATACTTGACGAGCCCACCAATGACCTCGATATCGTAACCCTCAACATCCTGGAAGAATTCCTCAATGACTACAAGGGTTCCCTTATCGTCGTCAGCCACGACCGCCATTTCCTCGACAGGGTGGTGGATCACCTGCTGGTGTTCTGCGGAGAGGGAAAGGTCAAGGATTTTGTGGGTAAATTCAGTGAATACCGCTCATATATAAAGGATTACGAGGCTTCGCAGAAAGCCGCGGCAAAGGCTGTGGCACAGAGCGCGGCACAGAAGTCCGGGGCTCAGGATTCCTCTTCCCGGAACCAGTCCCGGGAACCTGCCCGTAAGGAGCGCAAGCTGAGCTGGAAGGAGTCGCGGGAACTCGAGGCGATAGAGGCCCGGTTGCCGCAGTTGGAGGAAAGCAAGGCTGAACTGGAAAAGACTATGAGTTCAGGACTACTTGCTTACGACAAGCTGCAGGAGTGTTCCTCTCGGATTCAGGCAGTTATGGATGAGATTAACGAGTTGGAAATGCGATGGATGGAACTTCAGGAGAAGTTGTAGAGTTGCGCAAGGAGGTGATTAATATGACGTGTGTTACACAGTTTTTGGACAGGGAGATATTCCGCATTGTCAGTGATGTTGCTGCTGAAAAGTCAGTAAGAGCTTTTGTCATAGGAGGTTACGTTAGGGATTGTTTCCTTGGCAGACACTGTGATGACATAGATATCGTAGTCGAAGGCAGCGGACTGGAATTTGCCCGCGCAGTGGGGGAGAGGACGGGCAAGACCGTGTCTTATTTCAAGAATTTCGGTACTGCAATGCTGCATTACGGCGGCTGCGAAATAGAATTTGTCGGCGCACGCAAGGAGTCCTACCGCCGCGAGTCGCGCAAGCCTATAGTGGAAAACGGCACACTCAGGGATGACCAGCTGCGCAGGGACTTCACTATCAATGCGATGGCTTTCTCGTTGCAGAAGGACAGCTTCGGGGAACTGGTGGATCCTTTCGGGGGCATCAGGGACCTTGCGGCGGGCATAATACGTACGCCTCTCGATCCGGACACGACCTATTCCGACGACCCGCTGCGCATGCTCAGGGCCGTCCGTTTTGCGACCAAGCTTTCGACGCCCGAACTCAAGTTCAGCATAGTCCCCGAGTCTGTGTCATCGATGCGGCGAATGGCTGACAGGCTGAACATACTGTCGGCGGAGAGAATCGCTGAAGAATTGAACAAAATGCTTCGTTGCGACCGACCTTCTATGGCTTTCAGACTTCTGGACAGCTGCGGCCTGCTTGAGAGAATCTTGCCGGAACTCTCTGCTCTCAAAGGCGTGGAAACCGTTGACGGCAAGGGACATAAGGATAACTTTGAACATACTCTCGAGGTCCTGGACAATGTCGCTTCCGCCCCGAGGCCCGAGGCGAAAGAGGGTGAATTGAGGCACGATGCGCTTTGGTTGCGCTGGGCTGCGCTTCTTCACGACATCGGCAAACCGGGGACCAAACGCTTTGATTCCGGCTCCGGATGGAGTTTCCACGGGCACGAGGTTCTTGGCAGCAAGATGGTGCCTGCTGTCTTTTCACGGCTGAAACTTCCGATAGATGAAATGAAATACGTGCGCAAGCTTGTGTGGCTGCATCTGCGGCCGATAGCGCTTGTGGATGAGATAGTTACGGACTCGGCTGTGCGCAGGCTGCTTTTTGACGCTGGAAGCGACATCGATGACCTTATGATTCTGTGCAATGCGGATATCACGTCCAAGAACGAGTCGAAGGTTGCGCGCCTGAGGTCCAATTTCGAACTGGTTAAGCGCAAGCTGGTCGAAGTGGAGGAAAAGGACGCATTGAGGAATTTCAAGAATCCTATTTCCGGAGATTACGTAATGCAGGTTTACGGCATACCTCCGTGTTCCGAGATAGGTCGGCTCAAGGATATGGTCAAGGAGGCCATTCTTGACGGTCGAATAGGTAACAATTTCGAGGAGGCCGACGCCCTTATGCGAGAACTTGCGCCGCAACTGGGGCTTAAGGAGCAATAAGTTATGCTGGTTCAGCAGTATATCGAGCATATTTCCAAAGTCAAACGCTACTCGCAGCGCACCTGTGCCATATATCAGGACTGCCTGGATGGCTTTTATGCCTATATGAAACAATCCTGTCCCGATGCTTCCGAGACGGAATGCCTTGACGTTCAGATGGTAAGGCGTTATGAAGTTCATCTGATGGACGAGCGTAGGCTGCAGGCGCGTACCGTCAATCTGCATCTTAGCGTACTCAGCGGCTTTTGCAGGTATCTGATAAAGAACGGAATCCTGCAAAGCAATCCGGTGCGTCTCGTGACAAGACCGAAAGAACAGAAGCGTCTGCCGGTATTTTATCGCGAGGACAGTATGGACTCCTATATGGAGGAAACTTCTGCATCTGCATCGGAGGAAAACCTGGAACTGTTGGTCGGAAAGGATGACAAATTGTCTGACGAGCTCTTCCTCCGCAGACAAAGACGCCTGATTATCAGTCTTTTGTATCAGACGGGACTCAGACGCTCGGAACTGATAGGGCTGAATGTTTCTTCGGTTGACTTTTCCCGCAAGGTAATCAGGGTGTGCGGAAAAGGAAATAAAATGCGTGAAATACCTGTTCTTTCTTCTCTTTGTGAAGAAATTTCATTATATTTGGATGCAGCAAGCTCTTTGATAGATGACGTATATGACCCGCAGCAGGCCCTTCTGCGCACTCTGAAAGGGGCGCGACTCTATCCGGTCTATGTTGACCGGGCAGTGAAACGCGAACTTGAAGGTGTCAGGGGCATAAGCGGCAGGCGTTCTCCCCATGTCCTGAGGCACACTCTGGCAACGGAACTGCTTGACAACGGGGCCGATCTCAACTCCATCAAGGAGTTGCTCGGTCACAGTTCGCTCTCCGCGACTCAGGTCTATACGCACAACTCGATAGAGAAGTTGCAGAAAGTTTATAACAACGCCCACCCAAGGGCTAAAAACGGAGGTAACAATGGAGATTAGGATTAAAGCTCTCAAGTGCGAGGCGGGTGAGAAGCTCACCCAGTTCGTGGAAAAGAAGGTTGCTCGTCTGGGCAAGTTCTTTGATGGTGTCGCCCAGCAGGCGGAGGTCACGCTTGAGGATCTCAAGGAAGGGAAGAAGGCCAGGATTCACATTCACGTGCCTGGAGAAGAATTGATTATCGATCGTGTTGCAGACACATTCGAAAATGCAATCACCGAATGCGTGGATGCGATGAAGGAAAAACTGACCAGATCCAAAGAAAAGAAATACGATATGTAGGATTATCTGGGGTGGCAGTTGCCGCCCCTTTTTTTTATCAACAGGACAATGAACAACTTGTCTGACTGTACGCTCGAAAAGCCTGCCGGAACGCAGCAGGCGGGTGCTTGCTTGCAGAAAGTATTTGACCCCCTGCGTAAAAAGGAAGTTCCCCTTACTCCTGAGGAACAGGTGCGCCAGTGGTGCATCAGCGAACTCCTTGCAAAAGCGGCCGGCGTTCCTATGCACTTGATGATGAGCGAGGTAGGATTCCGCTATGGAGGTAAGCAGTACCGTGCTGACATACTCGTTTATGACAGGTCGGCAAGGCCTCTCGCACTGGTGGAATGCAAACGTCCCGATGTCGTTCTCAGTGCAAAGGTTGCGGAGCAGGCTCTCAGGTATAACGCCGTGCTTGACATAGACTTCGTTATATTGACCAACGGCTTTGCCACCAAGGTTTTTTGCCGCAACGGAGAATCTTTCCAGTCCTGTCCGGAACTGCCCCGCTATGAAGAAATGCTCTCCCGGGCTTCAAAATGATACAAATAATTTTTATATTTGTAGGATGCGTATGAGGTCGGAAGTACCGATGCGCCTAAATTTCTATGGCCAAGACCAGAATTGACGTCGCAGCACAGAGCAGAACAATCATTGAAGATGCCCGAAAAGGCATTTTCAGCCCGTTGTATCTGCTGATGGGCGATGAGCCTTATTATCCGGATCTGGTGTGTCAGGCCATCATCGACAACTGCGTTGACGAATTTGGCAAGGACTTTAACGAGCAGATTTGCTACGGACTCGACGTTACCCCCGAACAGGTCATTACCGCCGCGAGAGAATTTCCAATGATGTCCGACCGCCGTTTGATAGTGGTGCGTGATGCCCAGCTGATGACGGGGATAGAAAAACTGGATGTGTATTGCTCCAACCCTCTGGATACCACCGTGTTGGTGCTGTTGTTCCGCAAGGCTGGCCTGGACAGGCGCAAGTCCTTGTATAAGACCTTGAGCAAAAATGCCGTAGTGCTGGATAGCCCCTGCCTCCGGGACTACGAGGTGGCCGGCTGGGTTTCCTCTTTTTTTGCATCGAGGGGTCTGAATATCGATGGAAATGCCGCCGCGCTTATGGCAGAATCGACAGGAACGGACCTCGGAACCATAGTGGCCGAGACGGACAAAATCTGCCGCAACCTGCCTCAGGGCACCAGCTCTGTATCGGTCGCCGACGTGGAAAAGAATGTCGGGGTTTCCAAGCGCTTCAGCGTCTTTGAACTCAACAAGGCTCTTTCCCTTCACGATGCACAGTCCGCCCTGCGCATTGCCGCCTATCTGGGTGACTCGGCCAAATTCGCAATGCCTCAGGCGGTCAGCGCATTGTTCCTGCAGTTCAACCGCATCCTCAAATACGGAGCCCTGCTGTCTTCGGTCCAGCGACCTTCCGCAGAGGATAAGGCGCGGGCGCTTGCCGGGGTCCCTCCTTTCCTTTATCGCGAATACGACACTGCGATCAGGTACTACCCTCCTGCAAAGGCCGCAGCCGTGATTTCGCTGCTCTGCCGATATGACTATCTCGGCAAGGGAGGAGATGGCGGGCAGGCCACGCCGGGCGAGCTTCTTACGGAACTCGTCGCTAAAATTTTGAATATCTGACAAATTCTATATTATGGCAATCATTGAATGTAAACAAGTATGCAAAAACTTCGGCCCTAAGGTTGCTCTGGACAATTTGAGTCTGGACCTGCCTGAGGGAAAGATTTTCGGTCTGCTCGGTCCGAACGGAGCCGGCAAGACCACACTTATCAGAATCATCAACCGCATCACCATTCCAAATTCAGGAAGCGTACTTTTCAACGGCCGTCCAATCACTCAGGAGGATGTCGAAAAGATTGGCTATATGCCTGAGGAACGCGGTCTGTACCGCAAAATGAAGGTCGGTGAGCAGGCCATGTATCTCGCCCAGATCAAGGGTATGAGCGCAAGGGAGGCGCAGAATTCGCTCAAGGAGTGGTTCATACGCTTCGGCATCCAGAGCTGGTGGGACAAGAAGGTCGAGGAACTGTCGAAGGGTATGGCCCAGAAGATACAGTTCATTACCACTGTGGTTCACAAGCCTTCCCTGATGATTCTTGACGAGCCTTTCTCGGGCTTCGATCCTGTCAATGCCGACCTTATCCGCAAAGAGATTCTGAGGCTCAAGGAGGAAGGTGCGACCATCATTCTTTCTACCCACGATATGGGCAGCGTCGAGGAACTATGTGACGAAATAGCACTTGTAAACCACGGTAAGCTTGTGATTAGCGGCGGGGTTGATGACATACGCCGTGAATATGGCAACAATAACGTGGAGCTTGTTTATACGGACGAGGAAGGTCGTCATACAGAGGTGCTTCCTCAAGAGACTGACGGCACTTCCACTCTGGCGGCATTCCTTGAAAAGGGAGTACAGATCAATTCCTACAGGGAGCTTATGCCGAGAATGAGCGATATTTTCATCAAACTTGTAACTGAAGGGGAGGAAAAGAAATGAATCTGCACAGAATAAACATAATCATAGGCCGCGAATATCTTAACCGCGTAAAAAAGAAGAGTTTCCTTATCGTTACTTTTCTCGTACCTGTTCTCTTTGCGGCTCTTTGTATGCTTCCTGCATTGATAATCAATGGTTTGAATGAAGAGTCAAAGACACTCGCCGTCGTTGACGAGTCTTCTGTAGTGATGCCATATCTGCAGGATAGCGAGCTTGTCAGTTATAAAGACTGCACCGGACGCTCCGTTGAAGAACTCAAGGCTGAACTCGGGGAAAGTGACTATGATGCAATACTTGCCATTTCGCCTCTTGACACGGTCGCCCGTACCGTGTCCGCTGAAATTTTCTCACTCAAACCGCTGGGAATAGAATTGGGTGAGATTGTCAACTCGCGCATCAACGATGCAGTTGAAGCATATAGGATTTCGACCTATGACATCGAGGACCTCAAAGTGATTATGGAGGAAGTCAAGGCTGATGTCAAGCTACGTTCATATACGCTGGATGAAGAAGGAAAGGAAACCATCAACGAGTCCGGAGTCTTTATGATTGTCTCAATGGTGCTTGGAATGATCATCTATATGTTCATAGTCATTTTCGGCGGAATGGTTATGTCTTCCGTAATCGAAGAAAAGAGCAGCCGTGTCGTTGAGGTGCTTGTCAGCTCGGTCAAAGCAACTGAACTTATGTTCGGTAAAATCATCGGTATTGCCCTGGTGGCAATTACGCAGTTCCTGCTTTGGGTTGTTCTGACTGCGGCAATCATAGGAATTGTCGGCTCGATTGCCGGTCCTTCCCTGCTGGCTGATGCCGACCCTGCCACTATGGTGCAGATGTCTGCCGGTGTGGATACCGCTCAGGCTGAGGCAATTGCGTCTGCAATGAGTGAACCGGGCGAGATGAGCGTAATACTCACGACTCTGAAGAATATGCCTATTGCTACGATATTTGTATGCTTCCTTGTGTTCTTCGTCTTTGGATATATGCTGTATGCTTCTCTCTTCGCCGCAATAGGTTCCGCCGTCGAAAACGAAGGCGACACCCAGCAACTTCAGATACCGGTAACCATACCTATTCTGATAGGATTCTTCATTGCAATCTATGCTTTCAAGGCACCTGAAAGCCCTCTGGTATTTTGGGGCTCTATGATTCCTTTCACTTCTCCTATAGTGATGCTCGCAAGGCTTCCGTTCGGCGTACCTGCCTGGGAGATAATAGTTTCCATTGTACTTCTCATTGCCACGGTGGTGCTCTGCGCCTGGATTTCGGCAAAGATATACAGGGTCGGAATACTCGTATTTGGCAAAAAATCTACCTTCAAGGATTTGTGGAAATGGTTCAAGCAAGACTGACGATTCTGCTGGCCGGACTGTGCCTGCTGGCCTCATCCTGTGCAGTCCCGAAAGAATCGATAAAGACAGACAGGTTTTCTTACCGCTGGGAAAAGGCGATGATGACAGGCAGCCGTACCGGAGTGACCGCAGTGGTGGGCAGTGGCGTTGAGAAAGCTCTGGGAAGGGTGTCTGCTGATGGTAGTTATACTTCTCCTTCAGGAAGAATCTATGCGCCCGGCACATCCACCGCCCTAGCCGCTGCCGCGCTCATATCCTATCAGGATACTATGGCTCCTCTTCGGGAAGTGATAGGCCATAGTGCAGAGGAAATGCCGCGTGGAGGCATTAACTGCGCCCTGTATGCCTGGACTGCCGATGCCCTCAAGCTCGGAGTGGAAAGCGAACTTGGCTGCGAGGTGGATGCCGCCGTTATGAACAAGGGAGGAATACGTGTGGATATGCCTGCCGGTGATGTCACCGTTGACGACATCAGCTCTATGTTTCCTTTCCTCAACTACCTGACTTATGTGGAAGTTCCGGGTACTGAGATGAGGAAACTTCTCCAGTTTTTTGCTGCAGGAAACTTTCAGGCAATCAGCGGTATTGAGATGCGGGTAAAGGATGGTTCCCTTGTAGAAGCTACCATTGGCGGCAGGCCTCTCGATGATGCCGACTGGTACAGGATTGCAACTGTTGACTATCTCCTCGACGGTGGCGACCACATCTATCTTGCAAGAAACAGCCGCAAGCTTGTCATTAGCAAGCACCGTATGCTAGACTGGATGAAGAAGTATGTCGCAAGCCTTGAAGAACAGGGTAAAGTGATTGAATGTAAGGACTTTACGAGAGTAATAGAGTTATGAGAAACAGAATCTTCATCCCACTGCTTGTTTTGCTGGCAGTTTCATGCGCACCGCTTCCCAAACTTGTCATACTTCATCTCAATGATACCCACAGCCACTTCGAACCTGAACGCAGCGGCCGTAACGCCGGAAGAGGAGGAGTCATCGAGCGAGCATCATACATAGACTCCATTCGGACGAGATACGGCAAAGACAGGGTCCTTCTTGTTCACGGAGGCGATTTTGGTCAGGGTACGTCGTATTTCACCCTTCTGAGGGGCGAGGTAGAGACAGATATGATCAATGCTCTCGGCTATGATTGCACCGCGCTCGGTAACCACGAGTTTGACAATGGCATAGAAGAACTTACCGAAAGGGTGAAGAAAATGAAGACCGAGGTGGTCTGTTCAAATCTTGACCTTTCACAGTTTGAACTCGGCAAGTACGTAAAGCCCTACACGATCATAAACAGGGGCGGGCTGCGGATAGGAATAATCGGAATCACACCCGACCTGGGCTCGCTCGTGTCCAAGAACATCTCTGCGCGCATGCCTCAGAGCGGATATGTGGAGAGCGTCAACAAGTATGCACCCCTTCTGCGCAAGGAATGCGATATGGTGATACTCATTTCCCACGCCGGCATTGCCGCAGACCGTCTCAATGTGCCTCAGACCCATTGTCTGGACCTTGTGATAGGCGCTCACAGCCATACCTTCATGGATGAGATGGAAGTTCTCCGTGATGCCGACGGGCGCAGTGTGCCTATGATAACCGACGGCTGCTTCGGCTACAACATTGGAAAAATCGAGGTCTGGTAAAAGCGCTTCTCAACGGCTTTCAGTGACGCATCTTGCCAGTTTAACTGCAGCAAGGCTGTCTATGATGCCGGCCTCATACAAAGCATGAACGCTCCGGTCTTGCGGAGGAGTATGCTTACGGAACAGGATTATGGCTCTTGCCGTATTCCTGTTTCTTATATGCGGGTGCCTGCTCAAAGTTTCCTCGTCCGCGCTCCATAACTGCAAGGGATGCGCGGGAGGACTGCAGCAAATCAGGTCTTTGAGTCCGTCATATTTTTCTCTGTCAAACTTCCATATCTCCATCAACTGTTCCGTACACGAATACCCTCCCAACTCTTCCCTGTATCTTACCATCTTCGCCGCAAAATAGCCTCCTATTCCCGGCAGCGCGTCAAATGCCGCCGAGTCTGCTCGGTTGATGTCCACAAGAGGAATGTCGATGTACGGCTCCAGCCTTTCGTAAAGCGAATCCGATACTACGAACGACTTTGCAAAATCGCTTTTGCGCGCAAACCTGCCGCCCTTGGCCCTGTAGCTGACAATGGCGGCAGCCTGTTTCTCGCTCATACCCAGCCTTATAAGTTCTTCCGCGCTGGCAGTGTTGGGATTGAATCGGAAAGACTCTACCTTCCTTCCCCGCGACCTTTCCCTCGCCACCTCCCGGGAATGTCCCGCATCCCTCCGCACAATAATAGCCCCGGCCCTCCTTGCAGTCCCATCACCCTCCGCAGCACCCGCAGCCCCGGCGCTACCTGCGGCTTCCTCCACCGCCCTCGCTGCCCCTGCCTGCCCCGGAGCCACCTCCGTTGCCGAATGGGTATCAGAACTTGTCCCTCCAGCGCCCTCCGGACAATCCGCTGCGGCAGCACCCGACCTTCCCGCCGGCAGGTAACCCTCCTCGGCCAGCAGTCTGGAGGCGAATTGTTCCGAAATGACATATACCGTGTCGGGGTTGTCCCGCCTTTCCTGTATGCGCAGCGAGGCTGCCCTGTGAACAAAGAGCGCCGTTTCGTAACCTATTACAAGAAAAACAAGAGCAATTGCCCCGACCGAGAATACCGTTTTGCCGCTACTGTAATTCTGGTCCCTGTGCATCGTCGTCCCGGTATTTGTTGCGATGTTCCTTCTTCTCCTTGGCAGGCGTTCCTGCAACAATGATTACAATTTCGCCACGGGGCTCGTTGGTGCTGAAATGTTCGAGCACTTCGGCTATTGTGCCGCGGCAGTGCTCTTCGTGGATCTTGGAAATTTCGCGGGCGACTGAACATTGCCTGTCAGCCCCGAAATACTCCGCAAATTGCGCCAGAGTCTTGCACAGGCGCAGCGGTGATTCGTAAAATATCATAGTCCTTGTTTCTTTGGTTAAGTTTTCCAACAGTGTCGTCCTGCCTTTCTTGATGGGAAGGAAGCCTTCGAAACAGAATCTGTCGCAAGGCAGTCCTGAAGATACGATGGCAGGGATGCAGGCGGTCGCTCCGGGGAGCGTGCTGACACTTATTCCCTCCTCGGCGCAGGCGCGGGCAAGCAGGAATCCCGGATCGCTGATGCCAGGTGTGCCGGCATCGCTTATCA